>Ga0156311_125_pt1 | contig 2944 bp, 2 predicted proteins | sample RifCSPlowO2_12_FD_107959 | JGI IMG/M metagenome (GOLD analysis project Ga0156311, IMG submission 107959) | Candidatus Uhrbacteria bacterium RIFCSPLOWO2_12_FULL_46_10 | reverse complement strand
TTGCTCCATTGACCACACATAACCCCAAAATTTGAAGTCATGTATGAGTCGTGCGATTGCGAGAGCGGATGAAGACCTGCCATTTTTTTGTTGCGGTTGCAGTTGCTTGTCTAGATCGGTAAGACAGACAAACGCTTGTACAAGAGGGGCTGGTCGTTTAAAGTCCCACACCACAAACGCCTTCGCCAAATCCGGGATGCGAGTGATAAAAACATCACGCGGACTCACAAATATGTTTGAATCCACCTCGTGAATCGCCTCCACATCTGCCGCGATCTTTAGAGAGTCCTCTATGGTGACCCTGCCACAAAGATCTTGTGCACGCAGGTAGGCTCGTTGCTGAAGACGTTCTCTTCGCAGATAGCTACCAGCTTGCTCTATGGCACAGATAGCGGCATCCCAATTTTGGATTTGGTAGAGAGCGGCGCCAATCCAATCTTGAATTTCTGGCGTGAGTTGAGTCAGGAAGTCAAGAAGTGCGTTGAGTAGTGCGTCGCATTCGCCAAACGCTTCTCTGGCAGATTCCTGAACGGATTCCGGGAGAGACGCTTTACTAGTTGTTGAAAGAACGTGCATTGGATCCCTCCTTTTTGGCCAAAAAAATACCCCGCATTGCGGGGGCGCTTGGCCTACGTGTTGTTTTTTGGTCGAAACCTCTGTTCGTTCATACTATCAGATATGCTACCAGAATGAGCGATTTCGCGTCAACAGCAATTTTGTTGGCCAAATATGTCAATTTTTGGAGATATCCACAGCTATTTTATGATTTAAGCTGATTGCGGAAAAGCTCCTGTAACTTTTGGGGATTGGCCTTGCCCTTGGTTTCTTTCATGGCTTGACCAACGAGATATTGCAGAGCATTCTCTTTGCCTTTTTTATAATCATTAGCCGGGCCGGGGTTTAAGCTGATAACGCGTTCCACCACCGCGTCAAGAGAAGCAGAATCATCAATTTGCTTTAAATCTTTTTCTTCCAGTACGGCAGACGGATCCTTGCCCGTCAAAAACATTTCACGGAGCAGTACTTGCGCGGCTGAACTATTAATTTTATTTTGGTAAACAATTGTCAAAAACTCGGCGAAATTTTCCGGTGTTATTTTTAGATCCCTTGCCGTTTGTCCGGCTTCATTTAGTAATTTAAATAATTCAGTAGTTATCCAGCCAGCTACAAGTTTACCGAGTTTGGCTCGTTCGCGCTCTATAATTTCTTCGGCCGTACCTTCAACACTCTCTAGGGCGGAGAGCCAAGCAATAAGTTCTGAAAAAACTTTTTCAGTGTAATCGGCGATTGCCGGATCGCTGATGAGGAGCGTAGCCGCTTCGGTATTTAGGGCGTATTCGGTTTGAAAACGCTGACGTTTGGCTTGCGGCAGTTCCGGCAGGGTTCGCCTTATTTCCTCAACGTCAATTTTGATATAATGAGCCGAGTCGCCTGGCGGTGGTTCTGTGGAAAGCCAGAGAGGAGCGAGATCCGGCTCGGGGAAGTAGCGGTAGTCATGAGCTGATTCTTTGGTGCGCTGAGAGTAAGTTTGATTTTTATTTTCATCCCAGCCGCGCGTTTCTTGAATAATTTTTTCGCCAGTTGCCAAAAGATCGTCCTGTCTTTTAATTTCATATTCAATGGCTCGCTCTACCGCCTTAAATGAGTTAAGGTTCTTCACTTCTACCTTGGTGCCAAAATTTTTAGCAACGCGCTCAAGGCCCGCTGGCATGAGCGAGATATTCGCTTCGCAGCGCATCTGGCCCTTTTCCATGTCGGCGTCAGAGACGCCGATGGCCCGCAGTAATAATTGCAGTTCTTGGCAGAATTTTTTTGCTTCCGCGGCCGAGGTGATATCAGGTTCGGTCACGAGTTCCATTAAGGGCACGCCGGCGCGGTTAAAATCCACAAGGGAATAACTCGCGCCGTCGGGATGGATAAGTTTGCCGGTATCTTCTTCCAGATGAACGCGAGTAATTCGTACTACTTTGTCGCCAATAGTAAGTTTACCGTTTTTTGTGAGCGGCTGGTCATATTGGCTTATTTGATAACCCTTTGACAAATCAGGGTAAAAGTAGTTTTTGCGGTCAAATTTAGAAATAGTCGGTATGTCAGCCCCTAGAGCAAGCCCCACTTTGATGACCATTTTTACCGCTTCAAGATTCATGGTTGGCAGAGCCCCGGGATGAGCGAGGCACACTGGGCAGATATGGATGTTGGGTTCAGCTTCCAATCCTAAACCGTTAGGGCAGGAGCAAAACATCTTGGAGTTAGTTTTCAACTCACAGTGCACCTCCATGCCAATGATTGGTGTGTATTTAGTCATGGGGTGTCAGTATTCAGTATTCGGTATTTAGTATTCAGCATTGAAGTTTTGCGTTTTGAGTTGTGTATATTTTATGATTTCGGATTCAGAATTTGACTGACTATTTCCCAAATTTTTTCATGGATCGCCGGCGGAGAAAGCAATTTACCGTTTTTAACGCATTCTACAAGCATGAATTTAGGAAAGCGACGGGTAATTTCAAGGTAGGTGCGTTCGGCGGCTTTGAGGTGGGCGAGATCAGACTCATGGAGGTCGCGTTTTTTTCTAATATAATCACGGCGACCCTTGCGGTCAACCAGTCGCTGGGCCAAAGCCGCCGGCACGTGCAAAATTATGGTAAGGTCTGGACGCGGCATGCCTAAAAGTTTATGCTCCAGCCAGTCCAACCATTGGAAATATCGTCGGCGGGCGAAGCGCGAAGTAATTTTCCCTCCCTGATGTCCCATATTGGCCGTGACAAATCTATTAGAGACTACAATTTGACCTTGCTCAAGCTGTTTTATAAGTGTTCGCTTGGCGTCATAGCGGTCAAGAGCATAGAACAAGGAAGCGTTATACGGGTCCACAGCCTCGGCCGCGCCATAGCGGCCATTCAAGTATTGCTCTACAAAATAAGCGGAAGGCAAACCATATCGCGGA
>Ga0156311_149_pt1 | contig 3133 bp, 4 predicted proteins | sample RifCSPlowO2_12_FD_107959 | JGI IMG/M metagenome (GOLD analysis project Ga0156311, IMG submission 107959) | Candidatus Uhrbacteria bacterium RIFCSPLOWO2_12_FULL_46_10 | reverse complement strand
GAAGAAAAAAGATGGTTTTCTGGTGACAACCGTCGAGCGTGGTTTGAAAAAAGATCCTGGCAAATTGCGGTCCTTAATTGGTTTATACGAACGACCGGAAGGTCTTAATGAAATTAGCGCAAAGGACTTTAAACGTTGGCCTTTTACGCTCACTACGGGCGGTGGGCGGGTGCGTACACTTTTCAACGAACGTATCGCTGCCGAGAACGAGCGCTTCGTTTCACTCTCCCTCCCTAATACTGGCAAGATACTCTATCGTGATCATCCGTCGGAGGTCCTCCGAGAGATTATCAGCAGAGATTTACGTCAGTCGCCAGTGGCAGGGGAAGAAGTCCTTTCCGTGCCAGAACAACTCACTAGTCTCTACTATTTGGCCCCCGACCTCGACCGTGATCAGGTCAGACTATTAGTCGACGCCAACGATGTGTTACGGCATGAATTATTTGAACAGCGAGTGCATTCAGTGAGTCCTCGGGGCGATAAGATGCTGGTCGTTGATCCCGAACTACAAGCCCTCGGCGTGCGCAGCATTGTGTTTGCCCTTGGAGATCCGCGTACAAGAATTACCGTTACCGTCGAAGCGTTTAATTATTACTTTGTATTTGCTCTCAATGAAGATACAGATTTTGAAGTGGTTGGTGCGCGCCAACCACTACCAGGATCCTTTGAACGTCGAGCGTTTTTGGAGCATATGGTTTTGAGCCACCTTAAAGAGCTGCAGTGTACCGATCGTGTGGTCGCTGGCGTAAGTGTAAATGCGCATAGCGGTAACTTAGAGCGGCAGCAAGAGTTTACGGATCGCCGTGGGCATTTGCGCAAGTTACCACCTGGCCAAGGGTACTCTGAAACGCAACGTAGATTGGCGCTAGATGAACAGGGATGGGATATTGTACGCATCAATGCAGAACTTAGTCTTACCAAGACGCAAGGTATGAAAACCTACGTCGGCATCATTGACCAGGTCGCTATAGGTGGTCGAGAACCGCTACTGTCACGCGCACCACATGCTATGGATCGTTATCATGAGCTCATTACTTCAACGGAGGGCGCGCAATATCCGGCGGTTTCCAAACAATAGTCCTACTTCGCCAAGGCTATGCAGGATACAATGAGTAGTGAAGTGGGGTATAAAGTCATAGTGAAAATTGTCCACAAAAGAAAAATTCAGTGGCAAATAAGCCGTAGTTCAAGCAATTAACATCCTATTGACAGTAAGGAATAATAGGTTTATCTTTAGGTTATCTAAAGATAATTTTAATAATTGTTATGAAAACCGTCAGTTTGAAGGAGCTTCGCGAAAATGTTTCTAGCTATGCGGCAAAGGTGCAGAGTGGGGCAAGTTTCATTGTCATCAAGCGTTCAAAGCCGCTCTTTAAAATCGCCCCTGTTGAAGATGAACGATGGGAAGAGGTTGTTGATTTTACAAAGATTAGTCGAGGCGGAGTTTCCATAGATGAAGTACTCGCTCGTCTTTAGGTGGTGTGCCGGATAAGATTGAGAAAGCGCTTCGGAAACTCTCCGATAAAGAGCGCCTGCGCCTTAGGGAAATCCTCGTCGCCATAAAAGCTGGTCATCTCGACGGGCTTGATGTTGTAAAGCTTAAGGGATACGATGACATCTATCGGGTGAGAAAGAGAGATATTAGAATCATTTTTAGGCGTATGAAAAACAGAACCATAATTTTGACTATTGAACGGCGTTCCGATACTACATATAATTAGTTTCAATAACTTCCGTGCCCCAAACCAGTTACGAAACAGTAAGTAGCTGGGTGTGGGCAATTGATAAATCCCGTTAGAAATTCCCGCGAGGTATTGCGATCCCCGCGTGAATTGTCCCAAGCGGTAACCCACATTCACCCCGTTAGAAACATGGTTTCTAACGGGGCCAGGAGCGGCGGGGTATTTCTAACGGGATAAACTAAATTTGCCATCGTTCACTGTGGTTAACCAACGTGTACGAAGCGAGGCGAAAGCCTCGTTTTGTGCTTTATTCATTGGTGTTTTTGCCGGTTCCCACATTTGTCAGGATGATTTTATTAACCATTGACGATATGGTTAACAGTGTTACCCATCCCTTAATAATTAAGTGTCACCTATTACTGTTAGCTGTACTTCGGCTTTCTTTTTTTTAACCATTTGCTATACTTCCCACCGGTTCAAATGTTCATTAAAATCAAGTTAACCACGTGTAAAAGCATGAAGGGAGAAGCACCATGATAATTGGCATTGTTTCAGACACCCATGAGGACAAGGCGAATGCGCTTCCACACATCATGGCTGAGCTCAAGGTCAGAGGCGCAGAGTACATCATTCACTGCGGCGACATTGAGCCAAAACATCTTGATCCCAAATTGTTCGGGGGACTGCCGGTCATCTGCGCACTCATTGAAGAACAGGTGGATAGAGATGAATTCAGGACTCCACCCGCAGGATGGACATTTACTACACCGGGTAATCGGGTCCATCGCATCGGCGATATGTTGGTTTACGTCGGCCACAAGCGGTCGTTTGATTTTTTGACGGGATCAGAGGCAGAGTTACTGGCCACAATGGACAAGATCAGACGAGACAACGACGGCTTGCGACTCATGACCTCCGGCCATACCCACCATCAGATATCCTGCCAAACCCGACTGGTCAATTTCGTAAATCCCGGGGCGGTGGAATTATCCTTTGACGGTTATGAATTCGCCCTGTATGATACGGGGAAGAACAGAACCGTCTTCACCAGAATTCCCGTCACTACGCCCGTCATTGAGAGTTTTGCGGTCGGGGTAGTTTCCGACAGTCTGAATATTTCCGATCTGGATCCCGCGTTCTGGGCTAGATTAAGGCAAGAGTTCCTCGAACTCAATGTGAGACACGTGATTCACTGCGGAAACATAAGCGTCAAAGATGTTGGGCGGGAGGAGCTCGGCGAGTTTGAGGTGTATTACAACCTTCGCTCTGATCAGCGAAAATCAGACGCACCGAAAAACTGGCACCTCATCGAACCCGCCAATCCCGTGGTGGAGATTAACGAGTATCGTTTCTTTGTCCAGCTTGATTTGGGTGCTGACCTGAACGAGCAGTCGGAGCTTGATCTTCATCGGGTATCGCTGAATTTGCGGAGGCAATATCACGATATTCGA
>Ga0156311_118_pt1 | contig 3336 bp, 2 predicted proteins | sample RifCSPlowO2_12_FD_107959 | JGI IMG/M metagenome (GOLD analysis project Ga0156311, IMG submission 107959) | Candidatus Uhrbacteria bacterium RIFCSPLOWO2_12_FULL_46_10 | reverse complement strand
CGCGGGCGAGTACGCCTCTTTGGACCACATGACGTGGAGGCCGGCGCCGGCAAACGTGTTGGTGTCGCACTCCAGATCCTCTGGATGAAAGTTCGGCTCGCCCGGCACGTTCGTTGAAAAAGTGAACTGCAAGGCCTTACTTACCTTGTCAATCACCCAGACGCTTTGAACGGGATTGAAGACGTCGGCCTCATAGAGCAGCTGGCCGCCGATGCCAAGGCCGCTGTTGTGCCCGCCAGTGCCGATGAAAGGAAATGATTCTACCACCGCGCCGGTCAAGTCGTACGACACGATGGTAGTCGTCCAGCAGTCGTCGCTGTAGTAGATGACGTCGTCATTGGGATCAGCCACGTTGTTCGCGTCAAAGGCCAAGCCGTCGTCCAGCCCGCAGTAGTCGCCGGTATGGAAGGCCAGCACTGACCCCGTGACATTCTTGCCGGCGTCCAAGTCAATACGATAGACGGCGTCTGAATCTGCGCCCGCCCAGATCGCGTTGCGCGTTGCGTCATACGACAGCGCGCCGAGACCGCTGGCCGGGATCGCGTAGGACGCATCAACGATGCCGGTCAGGGGATTCGCGCGGTGAAGGTTTGGTGATCCGCCGTAGCACGAGTACCAGAGGTTCGTCCCGTCGTAAGCAATGCCCACGCCAAGGGAACAGTCGTTGCTGAACACAACCGACGCGACGAGGTCTCCCGTGACCGCCCGCGCCGGCGACCACTGCGCCAGCATGAGCAAAACCGCCAAAATGGCGATGAAGATCCTTTTCATACACTCTCCTTTGTCCTGAAGTTGGAAGTTTTGTTGGTTGATCTTCTTCTCCCTGACACCACTAACTGCCATTCTACATCTCTTTTGTCCTCCCTCTTTTGAATTGTTTCAAGGTACAAACAAAACAAGCCTCCTCCATTGAGGGCCTGTTCTCAATTACGATGATTTGTATCCTTCGTAATTGTTATGAGTAAGATAGCACTTATAAATATATTGTCAAGACCCTAATCTATTCCTCCGCCTCAATAGCCAAAAGTCGATTGTATTTTGCCACTCGTTCGCCGCGAGCCGGCGCGCCAAGTTTAAGGCCATCGGCGCCGATGCCATAAGCCAAATCAGAGATAAAATCATCATTGGTTTCACCGCTGCGATGCGAGACTATGACTTTCCACCCAAGCTGGCGCGCTTCGCGCGCCGCCCCCAAGGTTTCGGTCAGAGTGCCTATCTGATTTGGTTTAATAATTACGGCGTTTATGCTTTTCTTCTCGGCCGCCTGCTTGATGCGCTTTATATTAGTAACGGTAAGATCGTCTCCAGCTATTAACCCGCCCTTGTTCCACTCCTTCAAAAGACCGGCAAAACTGTCAAAATCATCTTCGGCAAACGGATCTTCTAAATACCATAAATTGTGCTTCTCATAAAGTTCTTTATAAAATGCAGTTAATTCATTATTGTTCATCCTTACATTGCTCGCGGCGGCGTCCAAACCAAAATCTATTTTATCTTGCAGACTAAGCTCATATACTATTTTTTGAAAAACCTCAAAAGGTTCGGCATTATTTTTAAAGTCTGGAGCAAAACCCCCCTCATCGCCAAGCAATGACGCTCTCCCCCCGATAATTTTTACTAAATATTCCCTTAGGGCTCTGTAAAAATTAATGCCATTCTCAACCGCTTCCATAAACCTATCGGCGCGGGGAATGATTAGGTACTCTTGAAAATCCAAATTGCCGCCAGCATGAAGACCTCCGTTAATGATGTTAATAAACAAGCGCGGTTTTATTGAGGGCCGATCCAAACCGCTTAGCTCGTTCAGGTGCTGCCAAAGAGGGACTTTCTTGACCACGGAGGCAAGGCGAGCGCATGCCAAAGACGCTCCAAGTATTGCGTTTTCTCCAAGCGCTGACTTGGTTTCGGTCCCATCAAGCTCAAGCAAGCGCTCGTCAATTTTCACCTGTTCCTCAACTTCAAATCCCTTTATGGCCGAAGCAATCACTTGTTCAATGTTTTCTACCGCCGTGTCAGTGGATACTGAAACTTCCTCGTACTTTCCCCGACTTTTACCGCGAGGTTCAGAAAATACCGCGGTTTCGCCCGTCTCAGCGGTAGCTGTAACTTCCACCGTCCACTCGCCGCGCGAATCTAAAATTTTTCTGGCCTTAAGGCTGGAAATCTTGCTCATTGTTTCACCCTGTTAGAAGTCCTTGGCCCCGCTATGCGGGGCTGCGATAATTATGGTGTTTAATTGGTTGATAAATTGTGGCATGACTAAAAAATTGATAATTTATACTAAACCAGACTTCTAACGGGGTACCACATTAACAGGCTTGCCCTTGATATACCCGACAATATCCTCAACCGTTGTATCAAGAATGCGCGTTAAAGCCTCTTTGGTATTGAAAGCATTATGAGGAGTAACAATAACATTTGACAAATCCATAAGAACATGATCGGCCAAAACAGTTTTTAGAGAATGCTCCTCGGGATGGCCATGGACAATAAAATCTAATTCATCCTTAATGACCCCTTCTTCTTCTAATACATCTAGCCCCGCGCCGCCAAGACGGCCTTGCTTCAAGGCTACGGCCAGAGCTGGCGTATCTACTACTCCGCCCCGACTGGTATTAATAAGATACGCCCCTGGCTTCATTAGAGCGATGGTTTTTTCGTTAATCAGGTGATGAGTTTCTTTAGAATAAGGAACATGGATGGTAATAATATCGCTATTTTTCAAAACTTCCTCAAATGATAAATAGGTAAAATCAAATTCTTTTGCGAACGACTCGTTTGGGAAAGGATCATAGGCGACAACCCGCATATCAAAACCCTTAGCCATTCTGATGGCATGACGGCCAATGCGACCGGTTCCCAAAACTCCAATAGTTTTACCTTTAAGATCAAACCCCTGAAGCCCATCAAAACTAAACCTTGTTTCTTCACGAACGCGGTGCGCGCCATCATAAATTTTACGCGATAAGGTTAGGAGGAGGGCGAAGGCATATTCAGCCACCGTATTTTCGCCATAAGAGGGAACGCTTGAAATAACTATCCCGCGCTCGCCCGCCGCCGCTAAATCAATGTGATCATAACCAGTGGAGCGAGTAACGATGAATTTCAAATTAGGCAAGGCGTCAATAACGGTGCGATCAATCAGTGAGTCCACAAAGACGGAACATAGCGCAAAGTCTCGAGATGAAGGCAAATGTTCCTTGCTTAAGATTTCCGGAATAAAAATCTGAGTGAGGTCGGACGCGACTATCTTCAACTTATCTTTTAAATATTCTTCCTCCCATGATTTGGTCGCGAAAAAGGCGATTATTTGCATAGTAAATACTTGTATTAATT
>Ga0156311_129_pt1 | contig 5216 bp, 6 predicted proteins | sample RifCSPlowO2_12_FD_107959 | JGI IMG/M metagenome (GOLD analysis project Ga0156311, IMG submission 107959) | Candidatus Uhrbacteria bacterium RIFCSPLOWO2_12_FULL_46_10 | reverse complement strand
GCACGACATCACTTGGCCCTTTTGGATGCCGTCCCGGAACAACAGCAATAGTTTTTGAACCGATACCGCGGATTTGGTTTAATATCAAATCTTGGGCGCCCTGGCCAAGCGCCACGACCATGATAATGGCCCCAACGCCAATAACAATGCCAAGGATAGTTAAGGCAGAACGCGATTTATTGATCCGCAGCCCCCTAAGAGATGTTTTAAAACTGTATAGTAAAGTCATTTAACAAAAATTTAGGCGGGTAAATCACTTTATAAAATTTTCATGAGCGTTCAGACGATGATCAACTCTCTGATCGCTCTCTATCAAACCATCTTTAATATTAATAATGCGCGCGGCATGCTCGGCCGTATAAGTTTCGTGGGTAATAAGAATAATCGTATGTTTCTCTTCCGTATTCAACTTTTCTAGAATCTCCATCACTGCCTGACCGGAGCGTGAATCAAGATTACCGGTGGGCTCATCAGCAAAAATAACCGAGGGGTTGGTGACCAACGATCTGGCGATGGCCACGCGCTGTTTTTCGCCACCGGAAAGCTGGGACGGCTCAAAGCTCAAGCGATGAGATAAACCTACCGCCTCCAAAGCTTTTTGGGCGCGCTCGTCCCATTCTCTGGGTGATATGTTGGAATAAAGAAGCGGCAGTCTAACATTTTCTAAAATGGCCATCCGCGGCAACAAATTGAACGCTTGAAAAATAAAACCCATGCGCTCGTTCCTGACATGGGCCAGCTCTGTGGGTGAATACTCCTCAACAGTTTTGCTCTCAAAAAGGTACTGGCCGCCAGTGGGTTCATCAAGAAAACCTAAAATATGTAAAAGAGTTGATTTGCCAGAGCCGGACGGGCCCATAATAGCGACAAATTCTCCGGACTCCACTGAAAATGTCAGACCATGCAATACTGGGGTTGGCACTCCCTCGCTATAATAAGTCTTCTCTAAACCCCGCACCAAAATAAGCGGGGATCGTCCATTATGATTTACATGTTCTGTTGTTTCTTGCATGTAAATTTTGATAATAATAGTAAATTTGGTGCGGGGTCAATGAGCGCCATGACGTATTGTGAAGCTCCATGGCTTTATCCGCCCCGGGCGGATGGCTTCTTGCCGAACGGGGTTCCGTGGAGCGGAACCCCGCACCGTCCGCCCGAGGCGGACTGGTGCGTGGGTAATATCTACTATTTTGTTTTCGTAGCCACGATTACTTTGTCTCCTTCTTTCAAGCCTTCTATAATCTCAATATAACCATCGGAGCCGCGCAAACCTGTTTTGACCGGCACCTCAAGAATGCTTGCGTCGTCATTCATTACTTGAACTGTTTTGCGACCGTCTTTAACCGCCACTGTTCTTTGAGGAACGGCTAAAACATTATCGCGCCGCCCACCCACCACCTCAACATTAGCCGTCATTCCTGATTTAATCCGGCTGTCGCCGTTAGAAAACTGCAATGTAATTTTGTAGGTGGCCACCCCTTCAATAATCTTTTCGGCCGGATCAATGGCGGACACCGCGGCTTTAAAAATCACATCATCGCCATAGGCATCTAACGTTACGTCGGCCAGGGCGCCAACTCCTATTTTGGCAATATCAGCTTCCGGCACGTCAGCTTCAATGGCAAAATTAGCGGACGAAATGATTGAGACGATAGAAACACTGGCCGTGATAATTTCCCCCACTTCGGCTTCCTGTTTTGTGACGATGCCGTTAATTGGGGACTTGAGAACGGTTTTATCCAATTGGGCGCTCAAATTATCCAAGGCGGCAGAGGCCTGCGACACCGCCGCCACCTGCGCGCGCAAGTTTGCTTCGGCCTGACGAACCTCTGCTTCTTTAGCTTTCAGTTGTTCAGTGGTTGCACCGGCGCGCTTAAGAACCAGTTCGTCCTCGGCCATGACAAGAGAATTTTGTGCTTGGCTGACTTTGGCGCGAGCGGAGTCAATGGAGTCCTTATTGGCCGCTTTTTTACTAGCAATTGACTGCTGCCCAGAACTCACGCTGGTAATTGCCGTATTGACATTAGTACGAGCCGTATTTAAATATCCTTTATAAGTAGTAACGGTGGTTTGGGACAAACTGGTTGAAGTATTAACAGTATCAGTTAGGCGCGTTAAGAAATCTCTCGCTGAAATCAACCTAGAAATGGCCTGGTTCATAGCCGCGTCAAGTTCCGTCCTGCCGACTGAAAGTGAACTTAAATCAGCCCTAAAAGATGCTAGCATCGCCGTCATTTCTAAACGCTGACGCTCAACGTCAATTTGCGCCTGCGAATTAGCTGTTACAAAAGTCAAGCGCGGATTAGTGTTATCATCGGAGAAAAATTCATCCGTCTGTTTTGTCACCGCATCGTCTGTTTTGGCTAAAGCATCATTTAAAATATTGGGCACGTTCACATAGAAATTTGCCAGATCAATATCGGCTTGGTGCTCAATATTAGCGAGATCGGTTTCGGCATCAGCCAGAATTTGCTTAGCGCTTAAAACTTTGGTTTCAGCAACGGCCAGTTCTTCTGGTCTGGTGCCGCGCTTGAGTTCGTCTAGTTTGGCTCTTTGGGCTTCCAGAGCCGCTTCATATTGAGCACTAAGCGCTTCGGCACTTTTCAAGGCCGCCTCTGCTTTGCGCAAGTCCGTCGCTAACTCTTTAGTATCAAGTTCAACTAAGGCTTGCCCTATCGTTGCCATCTCTCCAACTTTCACGTTAACCTTGGACACTTTTCCGCCACGTTCAAAGGCCAAATTCACGTCTTCAGCCGGCTTGACCCGCCCGGTCACGCTGACCTCCTGAAAGATTGAATGGCGCGATACCGTTACTGTGTCATAGAGTGGCGCTCCCGGGCGTCCATATCGCCAGTATAACAAAACGGATACCGCCGCAATAATTAAAATTGAAATGATGACAGAAGGTTTTTTAAAAAATTTCATCATAAATAGTATTATTCAAATGCCTAATCAATAATAAAACCCTTTGAGTAAATTGTCAAAAGATACGACCCGGCTCAAACCTAAAATATTTATGCTATAATAGAATTATGGGACCCACTACTCTCAATATAGGCCTTATCTTTAATGCAATAGTGAGTACTATTATTGCGGGAACTGCCATATCCTTAATAATATTTCTCTACCAACGCTATGACAAACTGACAAGGGTGATGAAGTCGTACAGCTGGTTTTGGTTCTTTACGGCCATCGCCTGGATCCTGATATCTATTAAATATTCATTAATCGGGTTTGGATATCTAGGCTCTTGGCTACATTATGTGGATTTACTGCTCCAATCCGCTATTTTTTCAAGCGGGCTACCCTTGATTTATTATGTCGGACTAAAATTTTTTGACGATAAACGACTGGCCGATATTCTTGGCCTAGCCACAATAATGCCTATTGTCGTGGCCATTTGGTTGATAATTCAGCCGGGCGGACTGGTTTTGCGGGATCTAACATTCTTCTCGGCTAAGTCTTTTTTAAATAGCGGTTCATTGATAATCTTTAATGTGGAGGTGGCAATTATTATAGCTATACTTATATACGATATCGCAACGTGGTTGTATCGTTGGAGGCAAAGTCGCGATCAAAATGCTCTTATTGAGTCTCTTTACTCTATCGCCATCATAACTTACTTAGTGCTTGGCAGTATTGAGCAAAGCGGCTTAATTAAAAACTGGACGGTTATTATTTTCAGAATAATGTACGCTGCCGCTTTTCTCTTTGTTTATCTTCTCATAACACAGCGTGAGATAGCGAATGAAAACTATCTGATTGAAGAAGGTAATACAATAAACGGGGAGTGAAGCTCCTCGGCTTTACCCCGCTGCGGCGGGGCGGAGTGGCATTCTCTAACGGGGTAAAATTCTATTCTATATGCTTACAAAGAATGCCCACCGACCACCCTGTTAATATCAATCCAATCTTGTAAATCATTTTGAGTGCTAACATACCCTTTGATATTTATTGCCGCACCCTTGTGGATACCAAGGTGCAGATGCTTTCGTTCATGATCTGTCTCATTGCTATACGCATTACCCAAAGCAGCGATTTTCTCTCCGGCGATAACTTCTTGACCCACTGAAACTGCAACACTGGCTAGGCGTACATGGCCATAAATAACTGTCACGTCCTGATTGTCAATAACACATCCCTGCACAACAACCCCGCCGTAACCTGAAGCCCACTTTTTCATCAACAACGCCCCATCACAAATCGCATAGACCGGCACATCCTTGTTTTGTTCATCAAAAAATGTTTCAAAATCAACACCTGTATGATAACCACTAAAACGCTCCGGTTGTACCGGTGAATTCTCTGGTGAAATTTTAATGCCAAACAGCTTTTTTGTAATACGCTTCAAGGCATCTGGCAACGGCCACCCTGACAATGCAGGAACACGTTCAGTTGGAGCTAACTCTGTGTTTTGAGTTATCGGTGGTGAAGTCGTGGACAAAAGGCTCACATCTTGATCCCTGATGATCTCTTTTGGCTGATGATATGAATAGTATATAACCGCCGCCACTACAACGAAGAACAGTCCGAAAAAGATAAAAGATTTATACATACCTTTTTGTACGCATTTATGGTACCACAGTATAATTACTGCCGGAAATGTTACTGACCTTGAACCGGCAATAATGATCTTATTTGAATAGACTCGGCGGTAATGCTGCCGTCGCTATTGGCAGTACCGTTCACCATCACTTGTTTGCCAACTTCTAAATCACCGGCACTGCCCTCGACAGTTTTGCCAATGTTGGTACTGCCCGAAAGAAAAATAATTTTGGAGCCGCCATCACGAAGCTTTATCGTGACGCTCTGGTCGTCCTTGCCGATTATTTCTCCGTTGATAAATTCTCCGCCCGCCACATCCCTCCGACCGTTTGGACTACCATTGCGAAATTGCTGTATCATTTGCTGACGTTGTTCGGCAGACATATTTTGTAAATTCTGAGAAGCTCCTACTCCGCGGCCTTGCGGTCTTTTACTTTCGGCGTACCTCATTCCGCCATAAAAAGCGCCACCCCCTATGATAATAAGAACGGCTCCCGTGATGAGTATTTTGTTCATATATAAACTCAATAATAATTAAAATATTTTATTCATACCGCAATGCGTCAATAGGGTTTAACTTTGAAGCTCGCCGTGCGGGGTAATAACCGAAAACAATGCCGATCGCGGCGGACACGCCAAAAGCGAGCGCCACCGAAAAGCGAGCGCCACCG
>Ga0156311_117_pt1 | contig 29470 bp, 13 predicted proteins | sample RifCSPlowO2_12_FD_107959 | JGI IMG/M metagenome (GOLD analysis project Ga0156311, IMG submission 107959) | Candidatus Uhrbacteria bacterium RIFCSPLOWO2_12_FULL_46_10 | reverse complement strand
AGATCGCGGAATTGCGCGCCTTTGCCAAACAGGAAAACTTGAACATCACCGATGTCTTTATTGAAAAGCAATCAGCCAAAATTCCGGGCCGTCCGATATTCGGTGAGATGTTGAAAAGAATTGAGGACGGCGAGGCGAACGGAATTTTGGCTTGGCACGCGGACAGATTGGCGCGCAATTCTGTGGACGGCGGGCGTATCATTTATCTTTTGGACACTGAAAAACTTGCGAGCTTGAAGTTTCCAACGCTGTGGTTTGAAAATACACCGCAAGGAAAATTTATGTTGAACATTGTTTTTGGGCAAAGCAAATACTATGTGGATTCTCTTTCCGAAAACACGAAGCGTGGTTTGCGCCAAAAAGTGAAACGCGGAGAATACCCCGGCCCCGCGCCAATCGGCTACATCAACGATAGCCGCACCAAATCGGTAGTTGTAGACAGAAAGAAATCAAAAATCATTCGCGGGGCCTTTAAGCTATACGCCGAGGGCAACTCGCGGTTAGAGGATATTTCTGACTTTTTGGCGCAACGCGGGATATTCTCCCGCGGCGGAAAGAGAATCCACAAGACGAGGGCGACTTTTATCCTTTCCAATCCGTTCTACACAGGATTATTTCGCTACTCCAAAGAATTACACGAAGGCAAATACGAGCCAATCATCACAAAGAAAATTTTTGATAAAGTCCAAGAAGTTTTGAAGCAGAGAGGACGACCGCACCACAAAACCAAGTATGAGCCACAAGATTTTTGCGGGCTACTGAAATGCGGCACTTGCGGAATGTCCATAACTGGCGAATACAGGTTTAAGAAGCAGAAAAATGGAAATGTCCACGATTACATTTATTATCATTGCACAAAAAAGAATAAAGCAATCAAATGTCCCGAACCCTGTATTCGCCAAGAGGAACTGGACAAACAAATTTCCTCTCTGCTTCAAAAATTTTCTTTGCGTGCGGATTGGGCGGAAAAACTTTTAGATATGGCAGAAAAAGACAAAGCGATATCCGCCCAATCCGTTTCTGCTTTTGTTCTTGAATCTCAAAACAAAATCCGCGCCATACAAACGAAGCTTCAGCGACTTTTAGACGGCTATTTGGAGCAGGATATTGAAAGAGAAATCTACCGAGAACAGAAAGCTGTCTTACTTTCCGAAAAGAAGTCGCTGGACGAGAAAATGGCGCGGATTGAACAAAAGCAGAATGATTGGCTCGAACCATTCCAAAACTGGATAAAAGTCGCTACAACCTTCGTCAAAATCGCAAGGGATAGCAACCTTCAAGGGAAGAAGGTTGCTGCCAAAGAAATCTTTGGCTCGAACCTGCGTTTGGCGAGCCGCGCCGTGCGCGGCGAGCCAGTGTTTCCATACCTTTCCGCGCTTTGCGCGGCCGAATCAATCGGCAAAATTCCTGAAAGTTTGATTGTGGTGGGCATGGTGGGACTCGAACCCACACGGGATTGCTCCCACGCGATTTTGCCTGCCCGACTTCGCCTTGACTCGTTGATTAAATGATTAAATGCTGGGAGCGGGAGTCGAACCCGCATGGTATTGCTACCGCTGGATTTTGAGTCCAGTGCGTCTGCCAGTTCCGCCATCCCAGCACGCTATCAAATCATTGTTTAAAGTTGTTCCTATCCGTGGCGAAGTCAAGGCGGGCGGGAGTCGTGCGTGTATCCCAATTTCACCACTCGCCCGCCATCTGTGCGGGGTAAATATTCCAATTTCACCACTCCGGCAGAATACCTAATTTAATAGGCGTAATCAATTTATCAAACTAATAAGCTTATTGTCAAAGCTTCTTTTGCGCGATATAATTCCATCCATGCCCGATTTAAAAACAATTCCCATTGGAAGTATTGAACCTAATCCATTTCAGCCGCGCCAAGAATTTCGTGCCGAGGATTTGACGGACTTGGCCAATTCCATCCGTCAGCATGGCATTTTACAGCCGTTGGTAGTGGCGGAACAGCCGAATAGCCGTTTCCGTTTGATTGTCGGTGAGCGGCGCTGGCGTGCCGCCAAACAAGCCGGTTTATCAAATGTGCCGGTCATAGTGCGCACTGCCAGTGACGAAGAACAGCTGGAGCTTGCTCTGGTAGAAAATATCCAGCGTCAAGACTTAAACCCCTTGGAGCGCGCGCGCGGTTATGAACAATTGATGAAACGGTTTGGCCTTACTCAAGATGAAGTAGCTAAAAAAATGGGTAAGAGTCGTTCGGCTGTGGCCAATTCTCTTCGTCTCCTTTCTTTGCCTGAAATGATCCAGAAAGCGATTGGCGAAGGGCGGCTCGCCGAAGGCCACGCCAAAATTATCGCCGGATTAGACAGCCGAGATTTACAAATGCGATTTTTTGAGCGAGTGGTGCAGACCAATGCCTCGGTGCGCGAAACCGAACGAGCGGCTAAAAAAATTCAGACTAAAAAGCATACTGAGCATTCATCCGCCGCTTCATCTAATGATACAATATCCGAATACCGGCAGATTCTGGAGCGGGCTCTTAGCACTAAAGTCGAAATTAATCACCGCAAAGGCACCGGCTCTCTCACTGTTCACTTTTATAGCGAAGAAGAGCTAAGGGAGATAGTTAAGAAGGTAATAGGGAAGGATTAGAAGAATTTTATTTTTCTAATAAGCCAATCAATTAATACCTAATCAGCTACACGCTAATTTCTAATTCCTCGCTCTACACCTCAATCAACACCGGCAAAACCATCGGGCGGCGGCGGGTTTGCGAGAACAGAAACTGCCCGACATCGTTTCTGATTTTGTCTTTGATATAGGCGTCAAAAGCCGGCTGGTTGCGGTCGCTTTCTTTAAAAATAGTTTTGACCTTAGCGCGCACTCTGCTCAACAGTTCCTGATTGTCTTGCATATAGATGAATCCACGCGAAATAATGTCAGGATTGCCGATTAAATGTCCATGTTTTTCGTCAACAGTGGCAATAATCACAAACATACCCTCTTGGGCCATGGCTTGCCGTTCGCGCAAAATAATATGCGAAACATCGCCAACCCCCAGTCCGTCCACGAACACATAATCACTTGACACCTTCTTATCTGTGAGCTTGCCGCTGTCTTTTACAAATTCAATAATTTGCCCGTTGTCCGCCACAAAAATATTTTTTTGCTCAACACCAGCTTCGGCCGCGAGATCGGCATGCTGACGTAACTGAAAATGCTGGCCATGTATGGGAATAAAATATTTTGGCCTAATCAAGCGAAGCAATAATTTTAGGTCTTCCTGTTTGGCGTGCCCGCCGGCGTGCACGTCCATCATCTGATAGTTAACAACCTTTGCGCCGCGACGCGTGAGCGCATCGTGCAGGTAGGCAACAGTGCGTTCATTGCCCGGAATGACGGAAGAAGAAAAGATAATCGTATCCCCCCTTTTTATGCTAACCAACCGGTCATTGTCATTGGCAATGCGCATAAGAGCGGCGTTTTTTTCGCCTTGCGCGCCGGTGCAAATAACAATGATTTTATTATCCGACAGACGCTTAAAGTCTTCCTCTTCCATGATCACTCCCTTTTTGAATTTTAAGTATCCAAGCTGATGGGCAATCTCCACGTTTGATTGTAAACTGCGGCCAACCAATAACACTCGCCGGCCAAGCTTATGAGCAATGTCTAAGATCTGCTGGTGGCGCGTCAAAAGCGAGGAAAAAGTGCCAATAATGATGCGACCTTCGGCCTTAGTAATTATTTGCTCCAGCCCTTCGCCCACTTGCTGTTCGGAAATTTGATAGCCCGGGCTGTGCGCATTAGTGCTGTCAGAGAGCAACACTAGAGCGCCACGATTACCAAGTTCGGCAATGCGGCCGATATCTGCTGGTCGGTCATTGACCGGTGTGTAGTCAAACTTAAAGTCGCCGGTATGGATGATCGTGCCGATGGGTGTGTGGATAGCCAAGCCAAAAGCGTCAGAAATGTTGTGGTTCACGTGGAATGGCTCAACTACAAAATGCTTGCCTACCGGCACTTTTCTCGTTGAATCAATGCGCACAATGTGCAGTTTGGGCGCGCGCGGATATTCCTCTTGCCGTTTCATAATAATGCCGGCGGTCAGGGGTGCGGCATAAAGCGGAGGGTTCCCAAGTTTAGGCATTAAATGGGGGATAGCGCCAATATGGTCATAGTGTCCGTGAGTGATGAAGACGCCGCGAATTCTTTTTTCTTTGCCCCTAAGATAAGACAGGTTTGGAATGATATAATCAACCCCGGGCATGTCTTCATCTGGGAACTGCAAACCCAAATCAACAATGATAATATCATCATTGTATTCATAAATCGTGCAGTTGCGGCCAATCTCTTCCAATCCGCCGATGGGAATAATCCGCAGAGTATTGCGGGCCGATGGCTGCGTGGTTGGCTCTGGCGCGTGCCTTTCGCCGCGGCGGGCGCCACGCGGCGCATGGTGTCTTGGTGAACGATTTATAGTTGTTGATGTTGGCCTGTTCTTGCCTTCTCTTTCTTCGTGCCCAGCTTGCTCCCGTCTCTGTCGCGTTCGGTATCGTGTGATATGTAGTGTCATTTAGTTGTACCGCGTCGTACGGCGATATTATTATCTGCCGCAGACGGCAATGATTATTAATTGATTAAGTATTAGTTGAAAAACATTCCTTTTACAAAGGATAAATCTTTTGTAAAAAGATGTAAGTTCAGTTTATTATTACTATATTAGTAGGCAAAAATTTAGTCTTGAAAATGAATCCCGCACCATGCAGGATACCTTCCACCCGAGGCGGATGAATAGTCTCACACGACTTGTTTCAGCACGCCGCGTGAATTTTATTATGATTTTTTAATAAATTAAATTACAATTACTTTATCCCGTACCTTCCAGAGTACCCCCGCCGTGGCGGGGTCGTGCCGCAAGGATAAACGGAAACTATAAATCCTTATTCTTGAGTGGTTTAATACTCCCGCCGTGGCGGGATGAAGGTGCGGGATTTATTTCGTAGAAATTACAAAATTAGAAATCTGATCCACCTTACTTTCGTCGGCCCTCAAAATACAGCCATTCCAACCCTATATTGTATTGACTTTATTATATTAGTACATTATGACAAAAAAGTCAATTCATAGAAAACATTCATAGAAAACTGCCGTAAGAGGGCGGGTGCCGCTATGCATAATGATGCCCTGTTATTATTTGGCTGGAGCCATCAGTTATTATTATATTGAGGGTTAAGACGGCGCGGTCAAGCATTTTTTCCATGATTGGGATTTCTGCTTTTGAAAATTTTTGCAAAACAAAATTTTCGGTTGATGGTATCGCTTTATTCTCGCGCGATTCAATGCCGAGACGTAGGCGCACAAAACTCTTTGTGCCGAGCGTGTTGATAATTGATTCTACGCCATGATGGCCGGCCGCGGAGGAGTCTTTGCTAATGCGGATTGTGCCGAGCGGCAAATCAGTATCATCATGTACTAGAATAAGATTTTCTGCTGGAATTCTATAAAAACTTATAACCACAGCAATGGCAGGGCCTGATTCATTCATATATGTGCCAAGGTCGGGTGTAACGATAATAGCTTGTAGCTTGTAGCTTGTAGCTTGTAGTTTTGTCGGAGCTACGTGAAAGGCCCGGCCGGAAAATCCCTGAACGTTTATCGGTTGAGTGTCGTGTTGGGAAAGCCAGCGCTCTACCGCCACGCGACCGAGATTATGACGCGTGCCATCGTATTCTGGAGAAGGATTGCCGAGGCTGGCAATAAGATACATAGAATCTCTAATTTCTAATCTTTAATTTCTAAACAAGCTCTAATATCTAAATCACAAATATCAACGGTTTGGAGCATTGTCTCCCTGCGGGAGATGTCCCGTAGGGACAGAATTTCGAGCTTAGTCATTGTTTACCCCGTTAGAAATATAATCAATGTTTACCATGAGGGGAATAAGGTTGTTTTGCATAAAGTACATATGAGATATGATATATTGTGGTTTAATTTCTAACGGGGTTTAGAGATTAGGATTTATGATTTCGAATTTACTTTACTGTTCTTTTCCGTCTTGTCTTCAGGGTAATAGCAATCGGCGTTCCCGTAAAGCCAAAATGTTCGCGCAGGCGATTTTCCAGAAATTTTAGATACGATGGGTGCAGTTCGCCCAAGGCCGTCACTTCAAAACGAGGGGGTTCTGCATGGACTTGCTTCAAGGATAGAATTTTAGGGTGACGCACGCCGCCGGCTTTCGTCGGACGATGTTTTTTGACAACAATTTTTAGAAAGTTCATTAAGTCCTCTTCGCTCATACTCATTTGACCGGAAGTTTTAGCGCCAAGAGCAAGCTCCAGCATTTCTTTTAGGCGCTGATTTTTCTTGGCGGAAATAAAAATAATCGGCACCCAATCTAATCCCGGCAGGAGATCGCGCAGATGTCTGGTGACAATTTTCATGGTTTGCGCGGTTTTGTCGGCAATTAAATCCCATTTATTTATAGCCAAAATCAAGCCCTTGCCATGATCTACGATATACCTTGCTAATTTTTGATCTTGGATTGTCGGTCCACGCAGAGCATCAATGACCAGTATCACCACGTCGGCGCGGCCAACTGTATTTAACGAAGCGCTGACACCCTGTCGTTCTACGCCGGCATCAACGTGGGATTTGCGCCTAATACCAGCTGTGTCAATTAATAGCAGTTCTTGTTCGGCAAAGGTGAAAGGAATATCTTGCGGCTCTCGGGTGGTATGAGGAATAGGACTAACAATGACTCGCTCCTCTTGAAGCAGGGCGTTTAGTAAAGTTGATTTGCCGCTATTTGGCTGGCCGAGAATGGCTAGAGTAATGGGCCTTTCGGCGTCCTTGCTCGTTTTGATTTTTGATGTATGATCTTGTTTTTTTAAAATCGTTACTATAAGGTCCAGCAGATCACCAGTGCCGCGTCCGTTGGTGGCCGAAACAGGCTGGGGCTCGCCAAGACCAAGTTTGTAAAACTCCGATACCGCCGTCGCACGAGCACTGTTGTCTACCTTATTAACAACGATGATCGTCGTTTTTTTGCCCCTTAATACTTCAGCCCAGCGCTTGTCTTGAGGGAGCGCTCCGTCATGAGCGTTAGTTACCAGTAATACAAGAGAAGCTTCTTTAATCGCCCGTTCAGTTTGGGCCGTAATGAGCTGACTAAGGTCTGCTATTTCCTGTGGCGGTTTGGTCGGAGATTTTGGTTTTTTGGGTTTATGAGAGGGAGCTTCCACTCCTCCAGTATCTACCAGAATGAATGGCAGGCCGCGCCATTCGCAAACATTTTCTTTGCGATCACGCGTGGTGCCAGGAATTGATGATACTAAAGCGGCCCGGCGTTCAATCAGCCGATTAAAAAGAGTTGATTTACCGACGTTTATTCTGCCTACCAGCACCACTTTTGGCGGGCCTTGTCCAAAATCGGCGGGCATACCCCGTTAGAAGTCCTGCCCATCTGCTTGCCGGCAAGGCAGGTTCGGCAAGCAATCCTGGGAAGATAAAATTCTCTGAAGAATTTTATCTTCTGCGGCACTGATAGTGTGTAACTGATTAGTAAATTGGCTCATAGTTATAAAGTATTGATAATCATCCTAAGTCAGACTTTAAACTGGGCATGTTGTTAATTGTAAGTTTGCGGACGCGAGCTGGTTACGGCAGTGGCGCTGTCCGCACCGATGATGATAATGAAATCTGCGTTGCCTTGCGGAGTTGGCGCTGCAGGCAATTCGCCAACCACCGGATCAATAGTAGCGGCGCTAGGAGCTAGCCAACTAGGGACAGCGGAAGCCACCTTAGCGTTAAAGAGAACGCGTACGGTGGCCAGCGATGATGGCTTGGCGCCATTGGTCAAATCATAGACTGTGGTTTCATTTACCGGACGGTTTTCGGCGTTGCGCACATTGGTTACGGTAAATCCAAGACGTTCAAGTTTTTCAGCGGCCTCAGCCGCCAGTCCGGGTAGAGTAGTGCCGTTTTGCACCTCAATACGTGCCGGTTCAAGCGCCGCCTCTGGCTCTGAAAAAATATTTTGAGCTAAACGCTGCATGAGTCCGAAGTCGCCGCCTTTTGGCTGAAGCAAGTAGGCGCCATTCTCTCCAATGACTGGCACCAGTAAGCCCTCAGGGTTCGCGTCTAATGATGTACGAACGATTCTTTCAGCATTGATCTTGCTGGTCAAACTGTACAAAGTGATAATTTCCCACGGCTCCATATTAGTCTGGAGATTTTCTCCAAGCCCTTCTGCCAATCTGTTGAGAGTCAGAGGGTTTAAGAGAACTTTTGAAGAGAAAATACGGTCTTTGATAGCCAGCAGGACTTTTTGTTGACGTTTAGCTCGGGCAAAATCAGATCCTTCGTTATTGTCCCCATGTCGCGAGCGGGCAAATTGCAGGGCTCGTTCGCCAGCCAGCCATTGCCAGCCGGCCGTGAAGGAAACGGTTTGTACTTTTTCGTCCATAGTGGGGAATGATCTGTCAGTAAACGAACGTTCAATCATCACATAAACGCCACTTAGTTCATCAATCACTTTTTTAAATCCATTAAAATCAATAACTGCGTAGTAGGGAATTTTAATACCCAAGACAGTACTAAATGTTTGGGCGGCAAATGTTCCGCCCTGCTCATTCATTTGAGTTTCTCCTATGGAGTAAGCTTCATTGATTCTCCGCCAGCTACCGTCAGGATAAGGAACGGAGAGATCGCGCGGAATAGACATAAGAGCCGCTCGCCCCGTGGATGGTTGAACGCTTGCTACGATGATTGTGTCCGTTAGATAAGGGCCGTCGTGTCCAGGCCCGCCAATGCCAAGCAAGAGGATGTTTATCCGGTCAGAGTCTTGGCCGATAAGCTCACGGTCGCGGCTGAATGTCAGGTGTTTCAATTGTTCCCAAAAGCCTTTAACTCCGAAGTTTTGCGACAGCTTCACTCCCGGTATGACTATATTCGTGACAAAGAGCGTGCCAATAGCGATACTAATAAAGACAGCCACAATCACGCCGCGATGCCTCTGTCGCGGCTTAGTAATGGCCTGAGGCCCAATAGGCGTCTCAGGGTTTAACAAATTAATTTTTGGCTGTGTCATTATAGTTCACCCGTTAGAAGGTCTGTCCAGCCCCGCCACGGCGGGGCTGATAAGACTAAAGCCGGGATATATAATTTTATAGATACGTTGACGATAAAATGATGGTTATACTAATGAAGATGGCCTTCTAACGGGGTAAAGTTGCAAATTCATTTCTGTAGTATATAATACGGAAGCTTGGGTCGCAACCCTATTCATTAGTATGGGGGCTCGTAGCTCAGTTGGTTACCCCGCCAGAATGACGCTGTCGGGCTGGCCGCCCGAACGACTGACGCGTTCAGTCGGGCGAGGAGCGCGCAATTATCATATAATATAATATGAAATTTGTAGTTTATGTTTTGGCTGATAATAATGGTAAACTGTATAAGGGTGTCACTAATAATTTGGAACGAAGAATGCGAGAGCATATTCACGGTAGAACAAAAACAACACGCGCCATGCATGGTTTAACTGTGGTATATAAGGAAGAATATGAATCTTTCAGTGAGGCAAGAGCGCGGGAAGTCTATTTTAAAACTGCCGCAGGGAGAAGGTTCTTGAAAAAATTATGGGCACATAGCTCAGTTGGTTAGAGCGCTGTCCTCACACGACAGAGGTCCCTGGTTCAAGTCCAGGTGCGTCCATAGAGAAAGGTGCTGGGTCGAGCCCATGAGGGTGGGGGGTGGAAATTACCCGCCCGACCGAACGGGGTTCGGCCGTTCGGGCGGGGAGCTTCTCGTTTACACCGAGGAGGTCGCCTCGCAGTGGCGGGGCATTGTCCACCAAATGGTGCGGGGTGAGAAAGGGTCAGAGGTTTCAGCCCAAGGCTTGAACCCGAGGCTTATCAGCCTTGGACTGAGATCCGCCTCTAGAGGACGAATTCTCTAGAGCCCGCCAAACAGGAAATTACAAGAAAAATATAAGGATGGCCGTATCGGAAAAGTTATCAAAAAACGCTTAGCGTGTCAGTTAACGAATTATTTAGATAAATTTTATGAAGAATAAAATAAAAGTGGGAATTATTTTTGGCGGAAAATCGGCAGAGCACGAAATTTCTTTGTTGTCCGCCAAAAATGTTGCCGAAGCCATTGACCAAGACAAATATGAAGTAGTGCTTATTGCTATAGACAAAAATGGCAAATGGTTTTTGGGTGATAGTTCCAAACTTTTTCTTAATAGCGATGATCCAAAGCTGATTAAACTCAATAATGCGGCGAGCCAGAGCATGGCGCTTGTTCCGCAAAGCGAGGGGAAAATCATCAACCTTGACACGTGCCAGTCGGACAAATTTATAGATGTAGCGTTTCCGATACTCCATGGCCCATTTGGAGAAGACGGAACGATACAAGGTTTGCTGAAGCTCGCCAACATTCCTTTTGTCGGAGCGAGCGTTCTAGGTTCGGCAGTGGGCATGGATAAGGACGTGGCAAAGCGTTTGCTCAGAGACGCAGAGATACCCATAGCGAAATTTTTGATGGCCAAAGAGAGTAGTACCCCTACTTATGAAGAAGTCGTCAAAAATTTAGGAGTGCCATTTTTCGTCAAGCCAGCAAATCTCGGTTCATCAGTTGGAGTAAGTAAGGTTAAAGATGAAAAAGATTTTGCCAAGGCAGTTCAAGAGGCGTTTGTTTATGACAGAAAAATTATTATTGAAGAAAATATCTCGGGACGAGAGATTGAATGTTCCGTTCTTGGGAATGACGACCCGATAGCTTCTCTACCAGGAGAAGTTGTTTGTAAACACGACTTTTATTCTTATGAAGCAAAATATATAGATGAATACGGCGCGGCCCTTGAAATTCCAGCGAAATTACCGCCTGAATTGGTAAAAAAGATCCAAGCTCTCGCGGTCAAAACTTTCAAAACTCTAGCCTGTGAAGGAATGGGTCGTGTTGATTTCTTCCTGAAAAAAAATGGGGACGTTCTAGTCAATGAAATTAACACCATTCCGGGATTTACTTCAATCAGCATGTATCCAAAATTATGGGAAGCAAGCGGCATTTCTTATACCGAACTCATAGACCGCTTAATCCAATTGGCGCTGGAGAGATTTGAGAAAGAACAAAAATTAAAAACCTCATACGAAAAGGAAAATTAAGACGATATTTTGGAATCCGAAGTTGAAGTTTTAGAAATTGGCGGTGGCGGCAAAGCGAGGGCGCGGCAGAAGAGGGGTTAAGAGGTCATAATTTATCACCATTGTCCACGGGGTAAGTTTAAGTATAGTCATATTGTTTAAGTTAGGTATAGGTATATAATATAGTCAGGAATACTAGATTATCATTAATTGGCACATAAACATATTAAGAAATCAACGCAAATTATTATCGCGGCTGTGGCAGTGGTGTTTATATTGATGATTTGGAGCGCTTATTATCAGCAACGGGCTATAGAAGGTGGCAGGCAACCAGCGGTCAATACGGCCGGCCCGATACAGATAGGAGCTATTATTCCGTTGAGTGGAGACGTGGCGGCTGTCGGTATGCCTATTAAGAAAGCAGCCGAGCTTGCTCTGGAGGAAATAAATAAAAGTGGAGGCATTAATGGACGTCAGTTGAGGCTTAATATTCGTGATGGTCGTTGCGATGCTCGCGAAGCTGTCAATGCCGCAGAGACGCTAATCACGATTGATCACGTGCCAATAATTTTTACCGGTGGTTGTTCCAGTGAAACATTGGCGGTGGCGCCACTTGCCGAAAGGTCTCGGGTTATTCTTTTTTCTCCTTCTGCCACAAGTCCAGAAATAACCAATGCCGGAGAGTACGTTTTTCGGAATGCGCCTTCAGATGCTTCACAAGGGCGGCTCTTGGCAGAGGCGGCATTTGCCCGTGGTTACCAAAAAGTCGGCGTACTTCAGGAACAGACTGATTACGCCGTTGGCATTAGTATAATATTCAGTGCTCGTCTTAAAGAGTTGGGAGGCTCTGTGCAGGTAGAGACCTATCGGTCCGATGCTGTTAATGTTCGGGACGAGTTAGCCAATTTAAAAAATGTCGGTATTGACGCCCTGCTTTTTGTCGTGCAATCGCCGGCCAAGGCTGACTTAATTTTGAATCAATTGCATGAGAGTGAATGGCATTTGCCGCTATTAACAAATGATGTGTCTTTAGGGGCGAGTAGTTTTATGGATGAGCGGTATGCGGACACAACAGAGGGCTTGATCGCCGCTAATCTCGGAGTCAATGAAAAAAATCCTCTTTATCAAGAGTTTCTCAAAAAATATCGCGAAGCGTATGGCGAAGAAGTTACTTTTCCTCTTTATGCCGCCTTGAGTTATGACGCCATTTATTTGCTGCGTGATGCTATTTTGAAAAATGGGCTAAACCCAGAAAATATCCGAGCCTATCTTATGTCGGTTAAAGACCGTCCGGGAGCGGGTGGAACTTTAACTTTTGACAAAAACGGCGATCCCGTTGCCGGACATGTCTTAAAGCAAATAGTCAATGGCAAGCTGGTAGAAGCAGAAGTGAAGCCAAAGAGTTAATTTAGTGCGATTGATCATTTAATCTCTCGCCCTCTTGAGGGTTAGTAAGAGTTAGCACCACTCAGCACTCGTTGCCCGCCTTGTATTGACGAGCGGGCTTTTTCCCTGTACTATAGATAGCCGTTATGCTTAACCAGGTAATTGTCATTATTTCGCACACCAAACATTGTGACCATAAATATCTCCCCATCTGGGTCAGCGGAAAAGGTTTCACCCAAAACTTGCTCTGGAGAAATCCGTCTGCCGGACAGTCTGAGTAGCTGATTGAATATGCCCGTTAATAAAAGTCTCCGTACCTGGCGTCATTTACTTTTAGACTTAGGAGAGTTCATTGTTGAGCTCGTTAAGGTCGTTTTGATATCACTTGTCATTATTTTGCCTGTTCGTTACTATCTTGTTCAGCCATTTTACGTCAAAGGGGCATCAATGGAGCCAACATTTTTAGATCATGAGTATCTCTTGATTGATGAAATTTCATATCGTTTTGAAAAGCCCAACCGGGGAGAAGTAGTTGTATTTCGTTATCCTCGTGATCCGCGCCAGTTTTTTATCAAACGCATTATCGGTCTGCCCGGAGAAACAGTACACATTAAAAATGGTTATATTTCCACAACCCCCGCAGGATCATCAGAAGAGCAAGTAATAAATGAGCCATATTTGGGATCAGAAATTGTGACCAATGGGGAGCTTTCAGTTACCGTGCCGGCAGGTTATTATTTCTTAATGGGCGATAATCGCAACGCCAGTCTGGATTCGCGCAATTTTGGGCCAGTAGCTGAACGTTATATTGTGGGGAGGGTCTGGCTTCGGGCTTGGCCATTTGACCGATGGATGACCTTTGGATATAGTGACGGCTCTATGGTTTCTTATTATGAGAAAAAAGACTAACATTTCAACTATTCTTATACAAAAAGCTGTAAAAAAAACTAGGCCAACAGCCTCGTTAAAGTCATCATCTACCGTGACGCAAGGCCCCGTTTCTACGGCACCACATGAGGCAGGACAAGTAACAAAAACCCGCACCCCCAAACAATTACAGTCATTGCGCGGCATGCGCGATATCTTGCCGTCAGAACAATCTTACTGGCAGTTTTTAAAAGAGAAGTGCCTTCGCCTATCTGAAGAGTATGGTTTTGAGCGGATAGATGTGCCGGTTTTGGAAGCAGCCAGCTTATTTGAGCGCGCCATTGGCAAGGTTACTGACATTGTTGAGAAGGAAATGTTTACTTTTCCTGATCGTGGAGGAGATTCAGTAACTTTGCGTCCAGAGTTTACCGCCGGCGCCGCCCGTGCTTACCTGGAGCACGGTTTTATGAACCAGCCCCAGCCGGTGAAATGGTATTATGAGGGGTCGGTTTATCGTTATCAGCGGCCGCAGTACGGACGGCAGAGAGAGTTTCATCAATGGGGTTTTGAAATTTTTGGCGATGCCCACCCGGTCATTGACGCGTCGCTCATGATGCTGGCTGCTAACCTTTACGCTGATTTGGGCTTGCCTGTTACTTTGCAATTGAATTCCGTTGGCGATGTTGTTTGTCGTGCGGCCTACGAGAAAGTTTTGCTTGATTATTATCGTTCACACCGACGCGATCTTTGCGAGGATTGCATTCAAAGGACTCACCGCAATCCTCTCAGACTTCTTGATTGTAAACAAGAACAATGCCAGCCAATTAAGGCAGAAGCGCCGCAGTTCGTTGACCATCTTTGTGAGGCGTGTCGTGACCATCTGATGAAGATTCTTGAGTATTTAGACGAATTGGATATTTCTTATGTATTGAACCCTTATTTGGTGCGCGGTTTGGATTACTATACAAGAACAGTTTTTGAAGTATGGTCACAAGATGATGAGATGGGGCGTACGGCCTTGGCTGGTGGCGGACGTTATGATCGTCTGTTGGAAACATTGGGCGGACGACCAACGCCAGCTTGTGGTCTGTCCATCGGTATGGAGGTGGCCATAATAAAAATGAAAGAGAGCAATATAGAGGTGCCGGTTCCGTCGCGTCCGGCTGTGTTTATTGCCCAACTGGGCGAGCCTGCCAAGCGCAAGGCCATTCGTCTCTTTGAAGAGTTGCGTCGCAGCGGCGTTAAGGTCGCTGCCAGTTTTTCTAAAGATGGATTAAAGGCGCAAATGGATGCGGCGGATAAATTAGGCGTTCGTTATGCTGTCATTTTGGGACAAAAGGAAATTATGGACGGCACCATTATTATTCGCGATATGGAGGCCGGTATCCAAGAAATATACGATTTCAAAAAAATTATACCCGAGATCCACAAAAAATTAGAAGTCAAATCGGTGGTTCATCAAAAGGCCGCTGATTATATTTCAGACAAGCAAGCGGATTAGTGCGGGATAAATCTCGCGTTTAACTATATGCAATCTCATTAAATTGGGTTGTTTTTTGTGCGGACGTATATAGTCAAAAATTGACGGTCGTCAATTTTTGACTATATAACATATAAAGAGGTTGTAACAAAGGGCTGCGCATTATCACTGGGCCATAGTTGTAAACTATTAGCATAGCCACGGAAGATTCTGATTTGACGATATTATTGTTTATTTGTTAGAATAATTTACAAATAACAAATTATCCCCGACTATTTAGGCTGAATAATGGCTGTATTCGCATGTGCGTGAAGTAAGGGGTATGCGATTTTTTAGAAAGTGAGGTGAATTAATGGTTGAGCTAAAGCGAAAAAAAGGAGAAACGTTTGAGAGTTTTTTTCGGCGTTTTAATAAGCGTTTGCAGCAGAGCGGGCGTTTGTTTCAGGCGCGCAAAGTGCGTTTTTTTGAGCGGCCTAAAAGTAAAACACGCCTTAAGGAAGCGGCCTCTCGCCGGGCAGAACTTCGCGCCAAAAGAGAATATTTAAAGCGCATTGGCAAACTCCCCGAAGAGGAATTGCGCCGTAGTTCAAACTGACGTTCCCTATTAGAATAATCTCTAATATCTAATTTCTAAACAATGACTAAGCTCAAAATCCTTGCCCCGCCGAGCGGGGCAGGCCAATGTTTCAAACCGTTGATATTTGTGATTTAGATATTATCTCCTTTCGGGAGATGTCCCGCAGGGACATGATTTGTTTAGAAATTAGATATTAGTGCTTAGAAATTACTGATAGTGGGGGCATTATGTTGATTAAACACATAGAAGAAGATTTTATCCGGGCCATGAAAGAGCACGATGTTGGCCGCGTTAAAGTGCTTCGCCTACTGAAGGCCGCTATTGGCAAGGCAGTCATTGCCGCGCGCACAAGTGTGAAGCAAGAGCTTGATGAGTCTGACGTGGAGTCGGTGGTACGTCAAGAGATAAAAAAGACAAAAGACGCGTTGGTGGATTTTTCTCGCGCCGCGAGACGCGATCTTGAAGAGGAAGCCAAAGCCGAGATTGGAATTTTGTCTGGCTATTTGCCCAAGGGAATGGAACCATCAGAACTTAAATCACTGGTGGCTGAGATGGTAACTAAGCTTAAGGCGGAAGGTGTGGCAGAGTTCGGTAAGGTGATGGGTAGGGTGATGAAAGAAGTTAAAGGAAGGGCGGATGGTGAAACCGTAGCCGAAGCAGTGCGCGAAGCGCTGGAGTCTAAGTGAGAATATTGAATTTAGAATATAGGTTATGAGAATCGTTTTCAATCAACCATCAATTCCTATATTCAATATTCAATATTCCATCATATAGTATGCCTCGGTATTTTAAAAAATTCAGCGATAAAAACAAGAAGGCGGCCTCGTTCTTTTTTGGTGCTTTATTTAGTTTAGCGCTATTTTTTGTTTTATCGGTGCTGATTAGTTTTCCTGTTTTAGCGCAGGTGGATTATGGCACGACCCTTGGTTCAGAGTTTGGATTAGGAACGGGGACTGACGTGAGGATGGTTATTATTAATATAATCAAGGTTCTCCTCACCTTTCTTGGTTTAGTGGCCGTAACAATCGTCCTTTACGGCGGGTATCTATGGATGACGGCGGCGGGCAATGAGCAGCGCATTGAACTCGCCAAGCAGGTTTTGAAAAACGGTCTTATCGGACTCGTCATAATACTCGCGGCGTACGCTATCGTGGCTTTCATCATTAGTTATTTCCTTGGGGCGATCAATAGAGGCGGCGGTGGCGGACCGGGACCAGGGCCTTGCACCAACTGTTAGGCGCTAGGAGGCGGGATTATTGAAGATCATTATCCTGACCGCAACCAACGCGGCGTGCCGCGTAATGTCCATATCAGCATTACCTTTAAAGAACCGATTTTAGTCGTGCCGAATAGCGATACTGATGCGGCGAAATCTTTAATTATGAATGCGACACAGGATCCAGGCACCGGTATTTGGTCTGGAGACATTGTTCCTAATTATCCACCCCCTCCTCCAATTTTCCTTTTGGAGAAAGTCGATGATAACAATCGGGTTGAGCCAAACAGCCAAGTTCAAATGGCAGCTATGACCAATGCGCAAAAAAAGACGTTTACGTTCTATCCAGTTGGCCTTCTGGGCAATGCGGACAAAGAAACGCATTATCGGGCGACTGTTAAGGGTGGCGCTAATGGGTTGACCAAAGAGTTGGGAGCGCAAAGAACATCAGCCATGGGCGGTGATTATACGTGGGATTTTTGGGTATCAACAGAAATTGATACGACGCCGCCACAAATAGTGGATGTGGTTCCCGGCCAAGGCGAAACAGTGGCGCGCAATACTTCGGTGATCGTCACTTTTAGTGAGGCCATAGACCCCATGAGTTTAGTGGTTGATCCAGCGACCAACGTTGGCGAGACCATTACTTTTAATCAAACAAATCCTGTCGGAGCGGTGGCCGGAGTTTACGACATAATAAACGGATACAGAACTGTTACTTTTCACACCAATACTAAATGCGGAGTTAATTCCTGCGGTCAAGACATTTTCTGTTTCAATAGCAATGCCACCGTTGATAGTTTAGTTAAATCCGCCACTCTTCTCTCAGCCGGCCTTCCGACATGCGATACCAGCGCTTCAGTTAATGCCGCCTTGCTCGCGCAGGGCAACCCCTCGCTGGCTTGCACTAATCCAGCCGGCAGTTCTTCTTTCTTTGATGGCATAGTTGATATGTCCGGCAATTCTCTTGATGGAGACAAAACTAAAGGCAAAGCCGAAGGGCCACCTGACGATAATTACCCTTGGACATTTAATACCGATGATACAATCGTCAAGAACGGGCCAAAAATTGTGGATATAAAACCAACGAATGAGGAGGCCGGCGTTAGCTTGGTTGATCCGGCCAAAGGGACATTCAACCGTCGTCTGCTGCGCTTTACGACAGATGATTTTAGATTCTATGAAAATGCCACTCGCTTTAATCCAATTTGGGCTCGGCAATCAATTACTTATCAATGTGGGGTAAGTGGCGAGGTCTGTATGCCATATAAACGTTCAGTTTGTTTTGGCGGAGGACGGGACGGACAGGGTTGCAGTGCGGACAGTGATTGTAGTGGCGGAGCATGCAGATCAGAAAGAAAGTGTGATGGGGGAAGTAATGTTGGGGCTTACTGTCAAAATAACAGCGATTGCCCGGGGAGTGTTTGCCCCGTGTCTAGTTGTTCAGCTCCGCCACCGGGCGAAGAGAGAAATGATTGTGGGCGGTCAATCGCCGAACTTAATCATGACACTTTTATTGAAGATAAGTTGTATGAACCTAGAATTGGCTCCACTGTTTTGGATATTTATCAAAATTGTTTCCAGCCAAGTTACGGTCCATATATTTGCCAGGGCGGAAGCAATGATGGTCAATCATGCTCTGTGCCGCCATCATCGGACACTGCCTGCACTAGTGGTGGCGGCTCTTGCGTTCCTTCGGTAAATAACTTGGGTGAAACAGTAAAAGACGTAGACACTCCATAATTATATGACCATGCCAGCCATCATCATTTTCTTCCTCGTAATTGTTGTTGGCTTAGTGCTTACGTTTTTGGGCTGGCGCAAATGGCGCACGATTGATTCATTAAATCCCGTGCCATCTTCACCCAAGCTATTTATCATTGGTTTAGTATTGATGGTGATTGGCGTTGTGGGAGTCGGCATAATTTTACTAAAGAAGGGAGTTTTTATACCGGAAGGCAAACGGACTCCAAAAGTAGAAGCGCCCAAACCATTTTCGGTGATTGCCTCAAGCCCAGCTGACGGAGTAACCGCTCCGCGCAACGCCATTGTCCAGATATTTTTTAATCGGGCGGTTAATCCCGCCGATGTTTTTATTCGTGTGAGCCGCAAGGACAGCGAAAGTGCCCTACAACCAGTCCCCGGGTCTATAGTAGTTGTTAACGAGCCAGACGGCGGCAGTTCAGAAGTAAAAAGCAGTATGGTATGGCGCACGCTCTTGCCCTGTGGCGAGGCGGCCAAGAGGGAAAATTGTCTTGAGGAATCAAAACAATATGTAGTTGAATTAGAAGGGAAAAGAATTTATTCTCTAAAAGGGGACGAGACACTAAACTGTGGCGATAAAGGTATTTGCACATTTACCTTTGCGACGACGAAAGAAATTGACAAATCCGCGCCCAAGGTCAAATTTAGCGATAACTTATCACTACCGGCGAGTAAGGAGGCTAAAGTTTTTTTGAGCGCCGAAGATGATTCCGGCGTTGCCTATAGTCGGTTAACCCTTGATCACATGCAAAGCAAATCAAAATATTTGGGGTTGGCCATTGGCGCGTCCAGTCAGCAAAAACCAATTACCATTGACGTCGCTGATATCACTACACCATCGCATCATTTTATTACGGCGGAGGTTTTTGATATAGCCGGCTATCGTCAAGAAGTTACAACTGTTGCCGGTTTTTATCAAAATCACTGCTTCAACGAAAAGCAGGACGAAAGCGAAGTTGGCGAGGATTGCGGAGGACCAGATTGTGAAGCATGCCAAGCGCCAAGAGAAGAGAAACCACCCCGCTAGTGGAATTTCTAAATCCTAAGCACTAATTTCTAAACAAATTCTAATATCTAAATCATAAACAATATGGGTTTGAAACATTGGAATTTGGAAATTAATTATTGTTTAGAGATTAGATATTAGAGATTAGTATTTATAATTTATGCTTCGGCGTTTGAGAAAATTTAGCAGAAAGTACAAGGGAGTAACCCTGTTCTTTGTTGGCATCATGTTTAGTTTGGGTATTTTAGCATTGCCACTTATCATTTTTGCAGCGCCGGCTGACACATTTGGACTAACCGGTCTGGCTAATGAATTTGGTCTTGGTACGAGCACGGACATTCGCGGGGCTATCATCAATGTCGTAAAGTACTTGTTGACCTTTCTTGGGTTGGTGGCGGTCGTAGTGATGCTGTATGGAGGTTTTGTGTGGATGACTTCAGCCGGCAACGCTCAACAAATTGAAAAAGCCAAGAAAATTTTAATCAATGGTTTTATTGGCCTCATAATAATTCTTTCGGCATACGCCATCGTCAGTTTCATTATTTTTCAATTTAATAAAGCAGTGGCACCGCCCGGCGAAGAGCCGTGTCAAGTGACCGACTCGCCAGTGTGCACGGCCGACAGGGGTTGCGCTGGAACGCGGGTGTGCCAGGATCCGGACGGCGACGGTTCCGGTACCTGGGGTTCGTGCGTGAAACATGATCCTTTGTGCCCCTACCCGACAGAGCTTAATGTCAGCAGATACTCTCCGCCCGCTCCGCCGTTTAAAGCGCCACGCAATAGTGTCGTTGACATAACTTTTAATCAGCCTGTTGACGATACCACTCCTACCTATGGCGCGGCGCCCAATAACGTGCGCGTGACAGATTCAACTGGAGCGGTGGCGGCTGGAACATTGAATACCACGATTGACGGTGGTAGGCGATACATAAGATTTACTCCATCAGCTAATTGCGAAGCGCCTAACGATAATTTGCTTTGTTTTGCCGAGGGCCTCTATACAATCACTCTTGACGCTGGGGGCGTGAAAAGCAAGGCGCCCGCTAGCTTACCCTTAACTTGCCCTCCAGGACGACCTTGCACAGCCACTTTTGAGATTGGCAATTTTATTGACGAAAGCGACCCATCCGTAAATATAACCCAACCGTTTAACGCCGCGCCGATTGGACCTCCGCCAGTAATGTTTGAGGCCAGAGGCAATGACGATAATGGAATTTCTCAAATAGAGTTTTTTGATAACGGAACATCTTTGGGGACAGACGCTCCCGCCCAGGTCCCTTATACTCCGTTTACCGGAAATGTTTCCTGGGATACGTCGGCTTTGACTCCCGGCGCAAGAAGAACACTGAAAGCCACCGCCTCTGATTTTGCCGGCAAACAAGCGAGTGAGTCGCGCGACATTATGTTGCGGCCGTCACACTGCTTTAACGGCAGGCAAGATAGCGGTGAAACAGGCCTTGATTGTGGCGGCGACCCCGTTGATCTTAACAATTATTGCGGTGGGTGCGCTGGTGATCCCTGTGGGCCACAACCGCCGCAGGCTTGCGTGCCGGATAACACGCTCTGCGCGTCCACAACGGCCTGTGACGCTACTTCTTGCTTGTGTGCCGCCAGACCAGTGATCAGCGCTGTTCAACCTCCAGATGGGGCGCCGGACAATTGGGTAACCATTACCGGAAAAGATTTTGGCGCGAGCCCGGGTGTTTATGGGGCTAATGGAAAAGTGGAGTTTATTGATAGTGCTGGCACAAAAACACTTGCCCGAAAGCCATTAGGTTGCGTAGGGTTTTGGAGCGACACACAAATTATTGTTGAAGTGCCAAACGTGGCCGTGGGGGATTATGCCATTGCGGTTACCACAGCGGCTGGGCTTAGCGACCAAACTGATTTGCCGCCCGGCTCTGCTATTCCCGATTTTATAGTCAACGCCAGAAATTATCCCGGGCTTTGCAGTGTTGATCCAACATCCGGGCATTTGGGCACGACCGTTACTTTTAGCGGTGAAAGATTCAGCACAAACACTGGCCAAGCGCAAGCGCTCTTTGGCGGCAAACCGGGAGTAACTAGGTCATGGGCGAACGCTAGTGTTGAAGCTGATGTGCCTAATATTTTGCCGGCAACCGTCGGCGCGCAAATACAAAACAGCGCCGGGCAGAAAAGCAACCCTGTTAATTTCACCGTCAAATCATCCACTGCTGATCCTCGCGTAGATTTATTAGATCCAAATAATGGGCCGCTGGGCCAGACCATTACTATCTTTGGCGCCAATTTCAGCAATCGCCCGGGCAAGGTTTGGTTTGACGACACCGGTAATGGCGGCGCAAAAGTGCAGGGCGATATACCCGACATTAAAGAATGTAGTGCCAACGGTCTCTGGCGCGACAAGCAGATTATCGTGCGCGTGCCCCAAGGGATCGGCGGCGGCGCGATACCTCGCCAGGTTCCGGTGTACGTAGAGAGAATAAATAAAGACGGCACCAGCACCGAGAGCAATAAAGATAAAAAATTTGAACTGAACAATAATCCGCCAACGCCAGCCCTTTACTGTTTTGACCCTTATGACAACGGACCGGTTGGCACCAAGACGAATATCTTGGGAGAAAATTTGGGAGACAATGCAGGTAATTTTAATGTCATTCAGTTTTCTAACGATAAAAGGGCCAAGGTTTGTCTTAAAGAGCCTTCAAGAGTTTGTAACTCTAGTGCTGAATGCGCAGTACCCCTTGATGTCGGCCCCTGTGCTAGACCGGTAATATGGTCTGACAAAAAAATTGATCAGGTAAGTGTTCCGCCCGGTGCCGAAACTGGTCCGGCGCGGGTGGTTGTTGATGCCACGAGCGCGCCAAAAAGCAATAGTCTCAACTTTACCGTTGGTTCGTGTTCTGTTGATACTGATTGCGGTGATCCCGCAGTCAGTGGCCGTCAGTGTTGCCGTGACCCGCAAACTAATGCAGGAATTTGCCGTCCCAGCGGCAGTTGTTCGGTGATAACCATAAATCCTGGGAGCTATCGTTGGCGCTTTAGCACCGGCAATCCGGCACCGCGCGTGGTGGAATCTCGCGATTGTACCTTATCTACCCAGAGCCCGAGCCCGTGGAAGGAATCAACCGACGCCTGCACCAACGCGGAAATTTCTGTGCGCTTTACCACGGCTTTGGCGCCGTCAGTATGCACAGCTACCAACGCAATTGAAGTACGTTTCTGCGGCGACGATGACCAATGCTTAAACCCCGGGTCACCGCTTGCGCTTCAGCCGCTCAATGCTACCAACTGTTTCACCCTTAGCGACGGCACCCAGGGACTTACTCGTCAGGTTACTGGGGGATTAAATTCAGGCAAGTGGTATCAAGTTACGGCCACCGCAAATGTTACGAGCGATCAAGGCGTGGCTATGGCTAATCCTTATGTTTGGAAATTTAAAACTGGAGCTGGTCCATGCCGCATTGCCTCTGTGTCTTGTCAGCCGTCAAATGTTACTTTGCGAACATTAACTCCTCCCGGAAGTCAGCAAGGATTAACCGCTTCGCTTAGGGCAACCAATTGCAATAGTTTGGTTTGCGATGCCACCAATGCCCCAACATGGAATTCTTCTAATGCCACCGCGGCCACAGTACCCAATGGCCCGGTCTGCGCCAATACGGTTACTGCTGTCGCCGAAGGGCAAGCCAATATCACGGTGCAAGCAACCGAGGGAACGCCCGGCATCTGCCGAGTGAATGTTCAATTAGCAGATCTTAATGTAGTTCAGCGCCATCCTGATTGCCAAGCTGCTTGCTTGAATGCCCGCATTGGTGCGACATTTAACATTGATGTTAGTGCGGCGTCAGTGACCGCCGCCAACATTTATATAAACACTTGCAATGATAAAGATTGCTCCGTGCCCGGCCCATTATTTGCCAGCACCCCGTCATTGTCACAGGGCAATCTTAAGGAGTTAAATATCCAGCCCAGCGCTGAGCCTTCGCCAAACCAGTATTATCGCGTCACCATTCAGGGCGGGCCAAGCGGCATCAAGAGTACAACAGCTAAGCCCTTGGGCAACCCCAATAATGGCGATCTTTACCAATGGGTTTTCAAAACTGGCGTCGTGAATTGTGAAGTAAATTCTTTAGGGATTACTCCAAAAGAAGCGACCGTTCGCACCATTGGGGCCAAGCAATCATATCTTTCAGAGCCGCGTTCAGTGGCTGATTCATGCGATCCGCGCGGTCAGTTACTGAATCCATATTATTCTGACTATCTCTGGGAGTCAGGCGATTTGGACATTGGGACAATCACTAATCTTGCTGGCCGCGTGCCGCCGATTCTTACTTGTTCTAATAATCGTTCTAGAGTCTGCGCTAAAGATAGTGATTGCGGTGCTGGCAATACCTGTAATGCTGACCCAGATATTCCAAATAATTTTCAACAGCCAGTGCAAACAGCCACCGCTATTGGTCTAGATCAATCATGCAGTGCCGCTCCTAAGTTCACGTGCACCACGCCGATAACCTCGGCCACGCCAACAAAACAATTTACAGCTTATGCGGCGCCAACGGTAAGCGGTTCGGCTAATTTTACTCTCCAGTGCGGCTTTAGTTCAGGGGGAAGATGCGATTCCAAGAGTTTTATCTCGGCCACAAAGGCCGCTCTGTGTTCCAACGATTTAACCAAGACTTGCGCCAAAGACAGCGACTGCGGTCAAGCGAATAAGTGTTTAATTGGAGATACAAATTGCGACGAAAAATTGAGCGGCGCGGATTTCTTAGCCCTACAAGATAAGCTGGCAGGAGGCGCGGGAACATGCGCCGGATTGGATGTTGATAGAAACGGCACCATTGAGAACGCCGATCTTACTCCATTGAACGCGATGTTTAAAAAATCCTTTAATAGTTTCCCGCAAAATAGCTGTACTAATAATGCCGATACTTCTTCGGAGATGTCATTTGCCGTGACTAATACTATTGGAATGTCATCCGGACAAAATCAGGTAGCCCTATCTCCCGATGGAAAGTTAGCGTTTGTGACGAACGAAGGTTCTAGCACAGTAGAAGTTGTTGACATAGCAACTCAAAAAGTAATTTGGAATGTAGCAACACCCGTTACCCCAATTGGAGTGGCGGCAAGTCCTAAGGGTGACGTTGCTTATGTCACTCAACGCCTCGATGTTGGTCAGGTGGTAGTTATTAACGTGGCGCAACGTAAGCTTGTCGGTCAGCCCATAACTGTTGGGAGTTGGCCGGAGCGAGTGGCTTTTACGCCAGATGGTAAATTCGCCTATGTTACTAACTGTGGTACAACATGTGCTGCCGGAGCTCCTGTTGGCAATACGGTATCGGTTATAGATACCTCTACGCAGACAGTGGTTAAAACCATTACCGGTTTCAATGGTCCGGTTGGGATCGCTATGGTTAGTAAACAGGGGAAGCTTTACGCGTATGTTACTAATCGTGGTAACGGTACTATCGCGAGAATAGATACATCTACCAATGAAATTGTTGGCTCTCCTATTGTTGTGGGGAATCGTCCAAATGCCATAGTCGCCACTCCAGACGGAAAGAGCCTTTATGTAGCAAAAAAATCGTCAGACACCGTTTCTGTTATTGATATTAAATCCGATACAGTTTCTGGCACAATTAGTAAAAACGTTGGTACCAATTCAGAAGGCATTGCGGTGAGTCCAGATGGTAAGTTTGTTTATGTCACTGATATTTCTAACAAGAGCGTATCTATAATAGATACCGCCCTGCAACAGGTCATTGCGACGGCCACTATCATTTATTCGCCACCTCAAGGGCAGGGTCCCTTAGGGGTGGCCGTTGCACCGGACGGGTCGGTTTTCGTTGCTAATCTCAATAGCTATAATCGTGTGACCGTGATTTCGCAGGTTGGCACTTGCACAACTAACGTTGAGTGCAATCAGGGTGCGGCGGCAGCGACGCTATGCGGAGGCGGTGACCCATCAGGAGAGTGCGAATCTTCAGGACCAAATATTAATACTTGTAATAATGATCACGCAGTGCCCTGCCTTGATGATCAAGGGGACCGCAGTGATCGTTTCTGTAAATTTGCGGTCAATAAGGGTGGTTGCTGCGGCGCGCGGCCGTGGGTGGAGGATGTTACGGCCGCTATTTCGCCGCTAGATAGCAGGATTTGCCCCAATAGCGCCTTTGTGGTGACCTTTAACACGACGATGGACTCCGCTTCTATTAATTCTGGTTCAGTACAGATTCAGCGCGCAGACTGGGACGGCAATTGCAATACCTTGACGGACGTGATTGATGAACCAAGATGGTGGCAAAAAGTATGGCGGTTTATCGTCAAGTTATTTACCACTAAAGTTGAAGCACAAGTGCCGGTGTCTGCTTGGTGCAAGGTTGAATCAACTGTGGCCATCCGTCAGGCGCTTGATCCTTTGACCAACTTGTCTATACAAAAAACAACGGCTGTAATTTCACCCAAAGAGCTTTTGGATTCAGCGATTGACTATCGCGTCTTTGTGCGTGGTGAACCGGCTGGGGGCGGTACGGGCGGGGCGATGAGCATAGCCGGCATTCAGACGGGGAGCGACTATACGCAAAATTTCCCAGGTGGCTCTAGTGCTGTTCCACCGCCACCGCCACAACCGCGTCCCGGCATCAGTCCAAGCATCTGCGCCATTGACAGAGTAGAAATCAATATTGATCCGCCACTTTCTCAAGACCAGCAGTCTAATAATCCGCGCACGCTAACGCGGCCGTATGATTTATTTTCATGTTTTGGTGATGACTGCAATTGCAATGCCGCCAGTGGACGCAAGAGTTGTCGGGTTATTGCCGGCGGTCAAGAGGTATCTGAAGACCAACAACCTCGTATATTACCCAGCCCCTTGCCAGCACTTAATGGCAACCAGCACCGCTATGAAGCCAAGGCCGTAACAGTTAATGGTGGCCTGATAGTGGCGAATTATCAGTGGGTGGATAACGATCCGCAAAATGTTCTCGCGGCGGTGGTACCCAGCGGGCCAAACAATGAGGTTCTCACATCAACAGATGAAAACAAAAATGGTTTAGCCAATGTAAAAGTTACGGCTACTTCTGGTACTGGCGCAAACGCGGTTAAGAAAAATCAAACCGTGCCAGTGACAGTGTATCTCTGTTCAAATCCGTGGTCGCAAACATTCCAAGATGGGCCAACTCCAATCCCGCCGGACGCGACAAACTTCAAGACTACCTATTGTCGTGATAGTGGTAAGGCGGACACAACTGCAGACGACCTGCCGAATTTTACTGGTGCGTCACAAGTAATTTCTTGGCCTGTTGGTTCCACGATTCTCAAAGAGTGGATCCTTAAAGATCCTTCTAGCGTTGACGCCGTAGGCATTCGTGTAGTGGAGAACAAACGCCATCTCTCGCCGTCGCAATGGTACAGCGAGCAAAGGTTCCCCAAGGGTTCGCCGCAGGAAATGGTGGTTGACGGCTACCCAGCCGTGCGTGATGGGAGGACAGTATATGTTGGCGCGGGCAATGCGGTCGGGACACCGCCGCCGCCGAATCCGGGGAACGCTCTGCTCTATACCAACATCTACATTCTCTCCCACAATCAAGGTGCGCGCACTGACACGATCAATATCTTTAATCAGCTGGTCAATAACTTAACTTTCAACATTAATAAATTGGACGTAGGGAAATGTCAGCGCATTAGCGATGGCAGTGTATTGCTGGGTAATACAAAAGCTTGCTCAAATGACGCAAGCAGGTCTTGTGCCACTGATAGTGACTGCCTTAACGCGGGAAGCTGTGTAGTCCAGCCTAAGTCTTGTCTGTTAAATGACGATTGTGGGGATGGATATTATTGCAGTAATACAAAATCTGGTATTGCCCGCGATGTTAAGCGCGTGAGCGATACTTTAGATACCTCGTCAATGCTCGCTGATTATCGTTATGGCACACAGTGTCCAAAAGTGACAGTGGGCGCGCCTGGGGATGCCGATTGCAACGGCACGATTAACGCGCAGGATTTATTGCTGGCGCAAGCGTATTGCGGCGGTTCAAGTTGTATCTCTACTATTCCTTACACCGCGGAGTGCAAGGGAGCGGATTATAACCTTAATGGGACTGTTCAGAAAAATGATGTTGATGAGATTCAAAAAATCGTACTCACGCAATGCCAAGGCGGCAAGGGGCTTTACCCCGGTCTTGGCGCCGGCACTTATGTGCAGGGTACTTCCACCAGTCGTTGGCCGTCGTGGGATGATAATCTTGGCAAGGAATTAAATACAAAACTTTCGGTTGATCCCCTGAATTATTTTGTTGGGTGTTCTAACATAGCGGGTTACAACGCTGATACTTGCTGGAATGACACAAACAAACAATATATTTGTCAGGGTCAGCCCGGTCAATGCGGTGTTCAAAGATCCCCCGCCTTTGTTGATAACTATAGAAAATATCCTCCCGCCGTACCCTTCTCTAACGACACAGTATCGCAAGTTTACACTTATACTGGATACGGCACTTGCGCCAAAGATCTGACCCCAGAAAATAGTAGCGACGACCTGCAGTCATGTATTTTGGATACTAATTGTTTTATAGATGGCAAAGATTACGGACCCTGCGAGAGGCGCGGCACAGACTATGCCTTTTGCAGTTTTAGTGAATCGTGCTATACGCCCGCGCCGGCAATACTAAATGAGGCAACGGCCGGACGTCGTTTCTGTCAGGTAACATCGTCCAGCCCAATACTGCCGCCTGCGCCGGGTGGAAGTTGCTTAGTCGGGCAGGCAATACTGCCTCCCCCCCCACCCCCGCCGACTCAACAGATGACTGTAGTCATTGTTGAAGGGTCTGGTAATGTACTAATTGAAGCATCTCCCGGTGAGACTTGTCCCACAATTTGTACCGTTTCAGCCTTGCCAGGCAAGGTCATAAAATTAACAGCCACGCCGACAAACTCCGGCAATGCGGTTAAATGGACTGAAGGCCCGTGCAAGGGCAGCGCTAATCCAGTCTGCACTTTTGTAATGCCCTCATCAGCGGTCAATGTAAAAGTTGAATTCAAGCCACCACCCGTCACTATTAATAGCTTTTCTGTACATACCCTGCCAAGCGGTTCATATGCCAATTCAACTACAATTATTCAAGGAGTTGAATCCGCCGAGCTGTCTTGGAATGTGTCTAATGCCGCAAATAATCAAGTTACCATTGATAATGGAGTTGGTGATGTTCTTGCAAGCGGCACGGTGACAGTATCCCCGAATTCCACCGTCACATATAAGTTAACGGCCAGTGGCGTGGACGGACCGAAATACGCATCAGTAACGGTTAATGTGTCTCCTCGCGTGACTATAGATAAATTTACAGGGAATGGGGAAACTGACGTGGTGCTTAATAGTGGAGATACCCTGACTCTGGAATGGGACGTTAAGTATGCAACCTCCATTGATATTCAACCTGGGGTTGGCGATGTTACCTCTCAACCTACAGGTAGCAGACAAGTAGAACCAAATTCCAACGTTGATTATGTGCTTACCGCTCAAGGCGCGGGTGGTCCGGTAATTAAAACCGTCACGGTAAAAATTAACCAACCGCCAGTGGTTAATCATGGTGGTCCCTACACCGTTGATGAAGGCCAATCAATTCAGCTGGATGGCTCGGCTTCATCTGATCCAGAGGATTGTCCGGGCGGTGATTCTGCCGGCACTTGCCTCACCTACGAGTGGCAGGGAAGCAATTTGTCTTCACGTATTATTCAAAAGCCAACATTCACCGCGCCATCAGTTAGCATTGACACCGACTACACGATCCGCTTGAAGGTTAGGGATGCGCAGGGACTCGTCTCCAATAATAACGTTTTCGTGCTCACGACCGTTACCGTGAGTAATGTTAATCAAGCGCCAATAGCCGACTCTGGTCCTGATCAAACTGTCAATGAAGGCGCTAGCGTAACTCTCAATGGCAGAGCTTCATCTGATCCCGATGATTGTTCCGGGGGCGATAACGGTCCTACGCCGCCCGCCGGCACTTGCCTCACTTATACTTGGACAAAGACAGCCGGCCCAGCTGTTACTCTCGATCTTACCGATCCTTCAAAACCCACCTTTACCGCGCCCTCGGTT
>Ga0156311_135_pt1 | contig 43540 bp, 43 predicted proteins | sample RifCSPlowO2_12_FD_107959 | JGI IMG/M metagenome (GOLD analysis project Ga0156311, IMG submission 107959) | Candidatus Uhrbacteria bacterium RIFCSPLOWO2_12_FULL_46_10 | reverse complement strand
TCACGGTTACCAAAAAAATCGCCGCCAAAGCAAAACAAAAAATAGCGCCGACGGTTAGCAAGGCCACTGTTACTGATTTAAAAACAAATCCTTATCTCAAAGCCACTCGCCTTATCCAATCCGACCAGTCATTAAGTCTAACACTGGGCGAGTCAAAAGCATTCACGGTTGGCTTGAAAAATAGCGGCGAGCGAAACTGGCGCGACGACGCACCAAGCCGCACGGTGCTGACCCTAGACCCAGCATCAATCAGTGATGTAACACTTAGTGACGAAAAATGGTTAAGCAATACTGAAGCCGCAACTCTGCAAGACAAGCTCACCAAGCCCGGCGAGATTGGCTATTTCTCTTTTTCTGTCAAACCATCCGCCGCGGGCAGTTTCCAGCCACAGTTTAGGCTAGTGCTGAACGGGGACACTTTGATACAAGGTAGTGAATTTCGCCTGCCCATTTCCGTAATTGCTCCTCCCCCGCCGCCAACATTAGCGTTCAATCAAGCGCCCGCCAATACTCCCAATACCGCTCCAAATATTGTCTGTGCCACAGCTCTTGATACGGGAACTGTTGAAGGACAACCAGCAGAAGAAGGGCAAAACCAACAGCAATTGCCAACAGAAACCGGACTTTGCCAACCGCCGCATACTGAACCTATTCTGCGCGTAGGCATCGCCAGCGTCCAGGGCCAAATTGGCCTCACGGCCGCGCAAGCATTTCAAGTCGTAGACAATGCCGGCGCGGTACTGATGAACGTAGAGCCAAATATTCCTGTATTCTTGGCTTATGACCCGATCGGCAAAAATTATACAGCCATTGGCCCGGGGCCGATTATTATTTCGTCGTTGCCTATCCGCGCCAAAACAACTATTGAGCCAAGCGTCATCACCCTCTCCACATTTAACAATCCGGCGTCTTTTGACTCAAGTATAAATGAAAACATATATCGCGGAGCAATTGAGGTGCGCTGGTCTGATAAAGACCAAAAGCTGTGGATAATAAATGAATTGGGTATGGAAGATTATCTGCGCGGTATTGCCGAAACATCCAATAGCTCGCCAATGGAATTCCACAAAGCGCAAATCGTGGCGGCCAGGAGTTACGCGCTTTATCATTATCAAACAAAGACAAAGCACGAGTCCAGAAATTTTGATGTTATCGCGACAGTAGGCGATCAGTATTACCGCGGCTATAATTCTGAGCTGCGTTTAACAAATGTCAGCAAGGCAGTTGACGCCACGCGCGGACAGGTGGTGACTTATCAAAAACAAGTCGCCATCACTCCTTATTCCGCTTCCAGCAACGGCACCTCCCGCGCTTGGGAAGAAGTTTGGGGCGGCACGCCAAAACCGTGGCTTATCCGACAGCCCATTCCTGAAGATGTGGGGCGCAAAAAATATGGACACGCGGTCGGCATGTCACAACTGGCGGCGCAGGACCAGGCCAAGGCCGGAAAAAACTACGTTGATATTTTGAAATTTTTCTACGTGGGCACGGAAGTGACGCAGTGGTACTGACTGGAGCCGTAAGCTATAAGCCATAAGCCGGCGGAAGCTCGTTTTTGTGTTATATTGGCAGCTTCACCGTGATAAAATTGTTATGGTTTATTTCGTGTCAAAACTCAAAATTTTCTGTTCCAAAATTTTCTTGAAGTTGCGTAAATGCATCGCGTGGCTCTTGGGCAATAGATTTTTAATTTCCGAACGGAAATCAATTTTTGATTCTTGGAGCAACTGCAAGGCCTTGTTTAGGTACTTTTTATCTTTTACTAATGGATAGTTCCCGGAGAGTAAAAAAAAGTAATCATAGAAATCTCTTGGTTTATGACGCGCCATGAGAGCATCTAATTTTCCGCGAATCAAATCCTCTATTGGCAAATGCACTAAACTGTATGCAGCTATATAGTCACTTTGAATGGCTACTCTCGAACCGAATAAATTCTTACCCTTCCTTAATGAAACCTCAATGTGGATGTCAGTTTTTGTCTCGTAAACATAAAAAACCGCGATGCCCAAATAACCACCCGTTGTTGGTTTGCCTTCGTCAATTTCAACTTTAATACCGGTTTTTTCAATATTCGCCAAAGTATTAGTAAATAAAGTCTCAACTTCGTCGTGGGAAATATTAACTCCGGTAAAATCTAAGTCTTCAGAAAACCTCGGGCTTTTTAATATAATACGCAAGGCAGTACCTCCTTTAAACAACAGCTTTTCCGCGCCCGGCAACCGATATAAATATGACAAAAATAAATGCTGACAGTATTCGCGCACAATATTTTCCAAGCTGGTTTGGTTCTGTTCAGTAAATTCTTTGAGGTTTTCTATATTCAGCATAAACGCGATCAATCAATTTTAATAAACTGCGGCGATTAAATAACTTAGCGTATCTAATGAGCTTTTTTTTATTTACATTTCTTAATTCCAAACGATCATTGAGCGTGGCTTTCTTAAGGTCAACAAAATACAAATAGTCTGCCAATGACTTCTCTGCCTCCGCAAACAGTACTATTGACCCTTCTAAGCGCGTCGCTCGATAACCGGTAAATGCCCCCTGTTTAATTTTGCGGTATGTAAAAATTGCCCTCGGCGTTTCAAATTCTTGAGTCGGCTTGGTTGTCACGGAAGTAATCGCGTAAATAGTCTCTGGAATAATACTATAATAAGACAACGCTTTTTCGAGCGAGATATATGATGGCTGATAAAGTTTATTCGCAATCAAATACAACGGCAAATTGCTGTCCTGTAATTGATAATAATTGTTGCGAAGTTTAAAAAATAAACCGCTTTTAACATTGCGCCCAATAAAAGTGAGAGCCGTCTTTTTGGGCACACCGAAAACGTCTTGAAATTCTTGAGGGGTGAATAAGCTTAATTTCAAGGACTTGAGCTTTTTTTGCACTTCTAACCGATTGAGTTTTACTACCATAATGTAGGAAAATTAAATTGCTTGATTTCAGTGTATATAATACGCTAAAAGAAGTCAACCCCGTTAGAGAACTAGCACGGGGCATTAGACCTCGTGCTAATATGGGAGAATTACGCCCCGCCGCGGCGGGGCGGGGCATTCTCTAACGGGGTCAAATGAAATTTCCCTAACAAAGATGCGCCCTATCCTATTGAAAGATTTTTGACAAGAATCAATTGCCCATGCCGCAAAGAAACTAAAGCAACCCCACAAGGCGGGGCAAAAAACTAAAGAAGCTTCTGCTGTAAATCAATCGGCGGATCTATGCCGAGGTGCCGATAGGCGTGTTCGGTGGCCACGCGGCCGCGAGGGGTGCGGTGAAGAAAGCCGATTTGCATTAAAAATGGCTCATAAATATCCTCAATGGTCGCCATTTCCTCGGCCGTGGCCGCGGCAATGGTATTTAGGCCAACTGGCCCGCCGCCAAACTTTTCAATGATTATTTTCAAAATACGCCGATCCACGTCATCTAGCCCATAGGTATCAACGTCCAGCATTGTCCAGGCCTCACCCGCCACAGCTTCAGTAATTTTTCCGTCTCCCTTAACGTCAGCAAAATCACGCACTCTCTTTAACAAACGATTGGCCACGCGAGGCGTACGGCGCGAACGCTCGGCTATGGCCGCGACCGCCGGTTTCTCAATTGGCACATTTAGAATTGCCGCGGAGCGATCAACAATTTTTTCAATGTCCGGAAGCTCGTAAAAATTCAATCGGTAAGTTACTCCAAAACGATCGCGCAGAGGCGCGGAGAGCAAGCTAACTTTCGTGGTCGCGCCGATAATCGTGAATTTAGGCAGATCCAAGCGCAATGTCCGCGCGCTTGGGCCCTTGCCCAAAATAATATCAAGCGCGTAATCCTCCATAGCCGGATAAAGCACCTCCTCAATAACTTTGTTCAAACGATGAACTTCGTCAATAAATAAAATGTCGTGATCCTGCAGATTAGTAAGAATAGCGGCGAGATCGCCGGCTTTGGCGAGAGCGGGTCCGGAAGTCACGCGAATGTTGGCCCCCATCTCGCGGGCAATAATGTGAGCGAGCGTGGTTTTGCCTAAGCCGGGTGAGCCGTAAAGTAAAATATGTTCCAAGGGGTCACCACGTTTCTTGGCCGCGGCCATAAACACTTTCAAATTCTCTTTAATCTTCTCCTGCCCCACGTAATCTTTCAGTGTTTTGGGGCGGAGAGTAGTATCAAGCTGTTCATCCTCCTTACCAGCTTCTAGTTTTACTACACGATCTGACATAATGATGGAATAATGAATTAAGAATGATTAGGATAGTAATATATAGAAATCATGATTCACGATTCAGTATTCATGATTCAAAGCTTATAGCAAACGGGCATATCACCTTACAGATTATCATTTATAAAAACAAAAAACAAATTTCTTAGAGACCAGCCCCGAGCATAAGAATTAGGAAAATTCCGATCGTGTTTAACGCAAAAGATAAGACAGCAAATGACTCTATAGAGATTCCCCTGGAAGCAGCCAATAACGACACACCTATTTCGTCCGGCAAGGGAGAGGCGATAATAAAACCGGCGAAAACCAACAAAACATATTTACGCAATCCTTCTGGGGCGCGGTTGGTTAATGCTGTAAACCATAACCAAATTTTCCATTGCCAAATATGCTCAATTTCATCGGCAAAAGAATGCTGAATGAATTTAAAGATTACTAAATCTCCAACCAAGGCTCCCAATCCGGCTATGATGCCTATAAAAAATAAATTATTATCCCGACCTAAAAATAAAAGTAAGACCGTGGCCGGAGCGGCGGTAAAACCATAAACGAAAAATAATCCGCCCAAAAACGCGCCGAGATACCAATAGGCCAAAAGAAACTCATGATACGGAACGGCTTCCCATTCGCGAAAAAGAATGTATGCCACGACAAACGTTAAGAAAAGCAACAATAGTTTGGGATACTTGATTCTCTCCCAAGCTGTTCGTTTGGCTGGCAAATCAAAAGGTAACTCCATAATTTACCCCGTTAGAGAATGCCCAATTCTCCCATAAGAGCACTGGGTCTAATGCCCCGTGCGAATTTTCTAACGGGGTTTACTTTAAGTATATCGCCATATTGCCAAGAGACTCAAGTCGGTGACTAAATGCGGTGAAATAACAGAATGATATTCTGAACGAGTTGACAAGATCCTAAGGAGATAAAAAAGTAACAAAAGTGTGCTGGTTGCCATGAAGCCCAACCTTTGACGGGACACGAAAACTTGCCTAAACTATTATTATGCCTAGAGATTTGACCTCATTTTTCTATCCGAAATCAGTGGCTGTTATTGGCGCTTCGCGCTCTCCGGAAAAGGTGGGCGCGATTATTCTTAAAAATATCATTGACTCAAATTTTAAAGGCGCTATTTACCCGGTAAACCCCAAGGCGGACGTCATCAATAATCTAAAATGTTTTAAAGACGTGGCTAGTCTGCCGGAAGCGCCGAATTTGGCTATCATCGCCACACCGGCGGCGCAAGTTTTAGAAGCTTTGGATGAACTGGGTATAAAAGGAACGAAAAATGTCGTGGTGATCGCCTCTGGCTTTAAGGAAGTTGGGGCAGACGGCAAAAAGCTAGAAAATGATCTAATAAGCGCCGCTAAAAAACACAATATAAATCTATTGGGGCCTAATTGTCTGGGGTTTGTAAATAATCTTTGCCCTATCAATACAACCTTTGGAGAGTTGGCGAGCGAACCGGGCAATCTGCGATTTATCACTCAATCCGGCGCCATTGCCGCAAGCATTTTTGACTGGTGCAAATCAATCGGTTTAGGTTTTAATGAATTCATAACACTGGGAAACAAAACGGTCATGAATGAAAATGATTTCCTGCAATATTTTTTAGAGCAATCAAAAAAGCGAGCTCTGGCTGAAAAGAGTGGGCAAAAAAATATGAGACCAATCGGGTTATACTTGGAATCCATTTCAAACGGCGGAGAATTCTTGCGAATAACAAATCAAATTACCAAAAAAGATCCAATCTTTATTATTAAACCCGGAAAGACCAAAGCCGGAGCTTCAGCCATGATGTCGCACACTGGAGCAATCGCCGGCGAAGATTCTATTTTAGACGCGGTGCTCCATCAAGCAGGAGTGATTCGCTGTCAAACACTTGAAGATTTTTTTGATCTGGCTCGTGCCTTCTCATGGCAAGATGCTCCAATGGGACCCAAGGTGGCAATAATTTCAAACGCCGGAGGCCCAGCCGTGATAAGCGCTGATGCGGTCATCGCCGAGGGTTTAGAGCTCGCCGAGTTTGACGACAACACCAAAAAACAATTGAGCGAAATATTGCCCCGTTCGGCCAGTATTATGAATCCAATTGACGTGCTGGGAGATGCCTTGGCCGATCGCTATGGCGCGGCGGCCGATATTGTTCTAAAAAATGATGGGGTGCATGCCCTGCTCATTATTTTGACTCCCCAAATCGTGACGCAAATAGAAAAAACAGCCGAGCTTATTGGCGGTCTTTCTAAGAAATATAAACAACCAATCTTTTGCTCGTTTATTGGCGGAAATTTAATTGCCAAAGGAGAGCAAAAACTTAATGAATATAAGCTCCCCTCTTTTCGTTTTCCGGAACGGGCTATTGCCGCGCTGGGCGCCATGTGGCGTTTCAAAAAGCAACGAGACAAAATAGAAAAAGTGAGCACCTTCCCCAAGCTCAAGGTTCTAGCAAACGCACAAAAAATAAAAAAAATTATGGAGGACGCGAAAAACAGCGGTCAGGGTTCTCTTGATAATTTTCAAGCAAACGAAATTTTGTCCGCTGTTGGCATTGCCACTCCCCCGACCAAACTTGTTTCTAACTTTGTTGAAGCAACAAAATTTGCCAAAAAACAGGGCTGGCCTGTTGTTTTAAAAATTTCTTCTCCGGGTCTTTTACATAAAAAAGATATTGGGGGCGTCATCACTAACATCGGCAATATTAAACAACTTGATCGCGCCTGGGACAGACTGGAGAGAAAAATCACAGAGCTAGATCCTCAAATAAAAAGTCAAGTTAATATACAAATACAAAAAAATATTACGGAAGGAATTGAAGTAATTGTTGGTGTAAAAAAAGATTCGACATTTGGCTGGGTCATGCTTTTTGGCGCCGGCGGCAGTTTGGCCGAGCTAATCGCTGACCGAAATCTGCATCTTTTGCCAATTGCCATCCATGAAGCTAAAAAACTCATTGCCCAATCAAAAGCATTCACCCTACTCAAGGGTAATGAAAGCGAACCTGCCTATGCCTTAGACAAACTTTGCGAATTAATGGTGAAGCTCGGGAAATTGGCCGAGATTGTTCCCGAAGCTACTGACCTTGAAATCAACCCAGTTATCGTGACGCTAAATAACGCTTGGGCAATTGATGGAAAAGTGATTTTGGAATCGGCTAAGGCCAAGCCAGTTAACGCGCCAAAATTTCTGGTGGCGACAACTCTAAAAAATACAGTTCTCTCAAGCACGTTTCACTATTGCGAGCTCAAAACAGAAGGAACTTTTGTTTCCGCGCCCGGTCAGTATATTAGCGTGAAAGTGGCAAACGACCGCATTAACTGCTACTCTATCGCCAGCCGAGACAGTCAAGATAAGCTGGGGCTTCTAGTGGACACAAAGCCGAGCGGCCCGGGGTCAAAGTTTTTTGAGAACGTGAAACCGGCTGACAAAATTTCTTTTCTTGGACCATTTGGCATATTTACTTTAAAATTAAACGACGGCGCAAAGCACCTCTTGTTTTTGGGAACCGGCTCTGGTTGCGCTCCCCTGCGGCGCATGATAGACGCGGCCCTGAAAGAACATAAAACCAAATTGCCCATAACTCTCTATATTGGACTGAACTACGTAAACGATATTTTTTGGTATGATTATTTCAGCAAATTATCAAAAACACATCACAATTTCAATTTTAAAATCGCCATATTTAAGCCGGATAAAACATGGAAGGGTGAGACGGGCTTTATTACTGAACTTGTTAAAAAAGATTTTCCCGATGCCCGCGACTGTGCGGCGTATCTCTGCGGCAATAAATTTATGATTGCGGACGCCACAAAAATTCTACTTGACCGGGGTTGCCCCAAAGAGAGAATTTATACCGAAAAATTTGAGTAATTTTGGGCTATGAACCCCGTTAGAAGTTCAGCAGAGAACAGGCGGGGATACAATTACATACTCCAAGTAGAAAACCATTATTTATAAAAAATATGAGCTATGAAAACTTCTAACGGGGTGAACAAACAAAAAATATTTTCCCTAAAAATCGGCGGATATGCTGGACAGGGTGTCAAGGCCGCTGGCCTAATGTTTGCCAAGGTGGCCACGCGTTCGGGTTTCAATATCTATGATTATATAGAATACCCTTCGCTAATCAGGGGCGGTCACAATGTAATTCAAATTTGCGTCTCGTCAGAAACAGTGACAGCCCCCAGCCAAAAGACGGACTTACTAATTGCTTTTAACCAGGATACAGTCAACAAGCATGCCTCCGAACTTTTGCCGGGCGCTGGCCTAATGTTTGACGAGGCAGACAAACTTGATATTTCCAAAGTCAACAAGAAAGTTGAGATTTACCGTGTACCTTTTGCTGAGCTTACTCGCGAATCTGGAGGCAAAAAATTAATGGGCAACACAGTAGCCATTGGCGCGACCATAGCGCTTCTTGGTGGAGATTTGGAAATTCTAAAAAATTTGATTACTGATGAATTTAAAAATAAAGGAGCTGGCGTAGTTGCCGCCGACCATAAGGCGGCGGAGAGCGGCTATAATTATGTTAAAGAAAATTTTTCTAAAAATGTTAAAAAAAACCTCGCTCTCCAAAAAAACGCGCCTGCAAAAATGATAGTGACAGGCAATGAAGCCGTAGCCCTAGGAGCCATCGCCGCCGGCCTGGAATTTGCGGCTATATATCCAATGTCCCCTATTACCAATATCCTCCACACACTGGCCGCTTATCAGGAAAAATTTGGATATATTTACAAACAACCAGAAGATGAAATTTCAGCCATTAACATGGCTATCGGCGCTTCATTTGCCGGAGCCAGATCAATGACGGCTACTTCTGGAGGCGGATTTTGTTTAATGACTGAAGGCTTCGGCCTCGCTGGTATGACCGAAACTCCGGTTGTCATTATTAACGGCATGCGCGGCGGCCCAGCCACGGGCCTTCCCACATGGAGCGAACAGGGGGATCTTCGTTTCGCGCTTCATGCTCATCAGGGTGATTTTCCAAGAATTGTGCTCGCGGCCGGAGATGCCAAAGAGGCGTTTGATCTAACCATGCAAGCATTTAATTTGGCGGATAAATACCAAACGCCAGTAGCACTCTTGATTGATAAAAACATTTGCGAGAATGATCAAAGTTTTCCGTTTTTTGATATATCCTCTTATAGAATAGACCGCGGAAAATTTATAACTAAAAAACAAGATGCATACCAAAGATACGCGCCGACCAAAGACGGCATATCGGTGCGGACCGTTCCGGGGAGCGGCAATCATTTTATTGCGAATTCCGATGAACATGATTTGATTGGGTACTCAACTGAAGAAATATCTGATCGCAATGTCCAAATGGAAAAAAGAATGCTGAAGCTGAAAACCTGCGCTGGGCAAGACATGCCCGCGCCGATTATCTTTGGGCCAGCCAAGGCAGACCTAACAATCGTTTCTTGGGGCAGTAACAAGGGAAGTATATTAGAGGCCATTAAAAATTATAAAAACGTAAATTTTCTGCACCTCACCTGGCTAAGTCCTTTTCCGACAGAAGTAGTCAAAAAAATATTAAGCCGAGCCAAAAAAGTTATTGACATTGAGGCTAACTATTCAGCCCAACTCCGGGGGCTCATCAAAGAACAGACTGGTCTAGAGATTAAAGACACGTTGCTGAAGTATGACGGCCGTCCATTTTCCCCAGAAGAGATCAGAGAAAAGATTGATATACTTACGAAAGTACGAAATCGTACGAAAATACGAAATAGAACTTAGAACTTTTTCCGCCCGAGGCGGATCAGCCTTGGGCCGAGACTTAAAATTTTGCATTTTGACTTTTGCCTTTTGAATTATTCTTATCCATGCCTACCTTAGCTGACCTCTCAACTCCTTGCTCTCCAAACTGGTGTCCGGGTTGTGGAGATTTTGCCATTTGGGCCGCGCTTAAAAATGCCATGGTGCGCCAAGGTTGGGACAACACCAATTCAGTTTTGGTGGCTGGCATTGGCTGCCACGGCCACATCATAAATTTTATTAAGCTAACGTCTTTTGAAGGACTACACGGTCGGGCTATTCCCGTGGCCACTGGCATTAAACTCGCCAATCATCGCCTGAATGTTTTTGTCTCTACGGGTGATGGGGATTGTCTGGCCGAGGGCGGAAATCATTTTGTGCATGCTTGCCGCCGCAACCATGATTTAACAATTCTGATACACGACAATGCTATTTACGGCTTAACGACCGGCCAAACATCGCCTACTTCTCCTCATGGATTCCACTCAAAGTCAACGCCAGCCGGAAATATTGATGAACCAATTTCTCCGGTAACTTTGGCGATTGCTTCGGGAGCAACTTTTGTAGCTCGTGGATATGCCTCGGACATACCAAAATTAACGGAACTCATCATTCAAGCGAACGACCATCAGGGATTGTCGGTTGTGGACATTCTTCAGCCGTGCGTAACTTTTAACAAAGACTACACCCACGAATTCTTCCAAAAGAATACTTATTATCTGGGAAATAATTATGACCGCACGAATAGAGAAGCCGCTTTTAAAAAATCACTGGAATGGGATGCGCAAAAAATCGCTCTTGGTATTTTTTATGAATCCAACAAACCATCTTATGAGTCTCAACTTCCCCAACTTGCTGAAAAACCGTTAATTGAAAATCCGCTCGCCCGAATAGAAATGAATGATTTGTTTAAACATTTTTCATGATTCCCTATTGTAAATTAATTTTTTAATCTTTATACTATTTATATATGGCTGAAGACAAAGTTGTTCAAATTGGTAAATACAAAGTTAAGGTGATAAGGGATCTGTGCATTGGCGCGGCCTCGTGCGTGGCGGTTTCTCCAGATACCTTTCAGTTGGACAGTGAAAATAAAGCAATCATTAAAGAAACCAGCAAAGACGCTGAAGACAATATAATGCTGGCCGCCCAATCTTGCCCCACCAAAGCCATTGTTATTGTTGACAACGAAACAGGGGAGCAGGTTTGGCCGGTTTAATTTGTGTCTGCAAACAGTACGAAGGGGATCTACCCCGCACCTTTACTGAATACTCCACGGTCTTGGCAAAATGATAAGGGAACGTTAAATCTATCTTCTGCACAAAACAAATATGCTATAGAAAGGTGCGGGGTTAATCTTGCGTTGATTACCGCCGTCATTTCCGGCGTGTCAATTTTTCTTAATAAATACGCAGTGGAGGCGGTGAAACCCGCGCTTTTTTTTACGACCATGAAAAATATCGGCGTTGGATTTTTGCTCTTAGGCATTTTGTTACTGACAAAAAAATGGAAATTATTAAAAGACCTTAAACAGCGCGAGGTCATCTATTTGATTTTTATAGGCATTGTGGGCGGTTCGCTTCCTTTTTATCTCTACTTTACGGGGGTAACTCTAATCCCCGCCATCAACGCCGCCATAATTCACAAGACTTTGGTTCTGTGGGTGGCTCTATTGGCCATTCCTTTGCTGAAAGAAAAACTGACAAAAACGCAGGTCGTGGCTGTTATTTTTCTCTTTGCCGGCAATTTTGTGATTGGCGGGTTTAAGGGTTTTCAGTTCTCCATGGGAGAATTGCTGGTGCTTTTGGCCACAATGCTCTGGGCCATAGAAAATGTTTTGGCTAAAAAGATTTTGCCCAAAGTGGATCCCGATATTGTGGTGGCCGCAAGAATGATTATCGGCGCCGTAATTTTGCTGACAGCCACTACCCTGACCGTGCCTCATACCGTGAGCAAGGTTTTACATTTTAATGGCGCTCAATGGTGGTGGATGCTGATGACTGTTATTTTGCTGTTGGGTTATGTCATGAGCTGGTATCGCGCTTTAAAATTCGCTCCGGCTATCACGGTCACGGCTGTGCTGGTGTCTTCCACTCTGGTAACAAACATTCTCTCGGCCATATTTGTTACCCATGCTTGGACAATCAATATGGGTATTCAAGCTGTGCTTATCCTTTTAGGCCTTGCCCTATTTTGGATTTCCGCTAGAGAGGACAATATTAATATTGTTGAAGCAAGTACGATATCCTCTAGTTAGGATAGAGATTGTATTACTTCGGTAGTCCAAAAAGAGAGATTTTTTTCTTCCGCGGCAGTCAAAATTTTAATAACCTGTTTCCAATGAACGGCCACAAGGTCACCTGTTTTTAATCCCGGCGTTAATATAGAATTAAACGGCACGGTTTCTTTGAGCACTGTTAAGGTGTGTTTACCGTTTTCTTGCTTTAAGGAGTTGATATTAATCACAGCGTCACCGCCAACTATTTCTTCCACTTTTCCCCAGCGAATCATGCAATTATTCATTGAATCTAAGTTGAAAGGAACTGCTCCGCTCGCCCGGCCGACGCCCACGTGTAGCACCTGAAAAAGATGGCTGGGAATAAAAATTTTGGGCCTTCTTTGTTTGAGCTCATCCACCAGCCAGGCGGGTACGCCTTGGGCCAAAAAATTTTCCAACAAAAGATCATAATGCTCCCCCTTGGCCATTTTTAAATAATCATTGCCAATCCAATAGCCCTCCACAACCGGATAAGAAAGCTTGGGCAAATTCACGATGCTGGCCAGTGTTTTTAAGTAGGGGTGTAAAACAATAAAGTGTGAGACTTCTTCTTCAACGCCATCACACTCGCCAGAAATAATGCAGGCCTTGAATTTTCCCGGCGCCGTGTCTTTGCCGCAGTAACCAAGGGAGTTGGGCGGAAGAGAAAATCTTGACTCCAGTTGCAAGGCTGGTACGTCTATAGTAAATTTAGTCATATTAACTTTTAGTGTAAATCAAATAATCATGAAAGTCTATATATTTGGAAATGAGGATTTAAATGATGACAACCGAGCTTTTAAAGTTGCGGAAAAACTTACAGCTGATTTTGATAATGTGGAGTTCATCAAAGTAAAGCCAAACGAAGATCTGCCTTTTGCAGAAGAGAAGCACTTAATCATCATGGATGCGGTACAGGGAATTGAAAACGTTGAAGAGCTAAGCGGCCAAGACCTTGACCGCTTAGCCCTGTCACCCCGCGCCTCGGTGCATGATTTTGACTTGGGCTTCCAGTTGAAGTATTTAAAGAAGCTGGGGAAACTCGGAGAGGTGATAATTATTGGATTGCCAATGCAGGGGGAAATTGACTATTTTCTAATCCATTCAATTTTCAAAAAGTTAGTGGCGCAAGACATGCAAGGGTCATAAGCGCGGATTATTTTTTCCGCTTCCAGGCGCAGAGTGTTTTCATCCTTACTTAAATTTTCATTAAAATACTTTTTGAGATCATCTTCAATGCTGATTTGGTTTTGCGCCGTTGGCACGATGACATCATAATCTTCAATCATTCCTTTGGCATTCACTTTGGCCATGTGATACAAAATTCCGCGCGGCGCCTCTACCACGCCGACGCCCACGCCCGCTTGCGGCGGTTTTCGCACGGGCTTTTCTTCAATAATTTTGAGAGTTTTTAAAATATCAATGGCATCATCCACGCACTGTAAAATTTCAATGGCTTGGGCTAAATTATTGTGATGAACGTTGTTTGAAGGGAACACTGTCAAATACTCTTGAATGTCTTTTCTTGTTCGGGAGTTCAGCAAATCTTTGTTAAAATTCACTCTAGCCAGCGAACCCACCAGGTAATCCTCGTGCTCGTCGGAAAAGACGTACCCTTCGGCCTCAGAATACGGAATGACAACCGATTTTAAGAAATCATGAAACTTATCTTCGGCGACGCGCTTACCCGTGGAGTTTATAATGTCCCCTTCAATAAAGTCATAACTTTTTCCATTGCGCAAACACAAGTAGTCGGAATTTCTAATCAAACTTTCTTTGTAATCAAAGAATGTTTTAATTCCTCTGATAACCTGCGACCGAATATTCTCAAGGCGTGAAATTAAATCTGGAAATTGTGAGGGATCAGGAAGTTTGAGAAAACCGCCCACAGTTGGCAGGGGCGCGTGAATGGCGGCGCCAATAATAACCTCAGTTATGGCTGTGCCAATTTTTTTAATGTCAAAAGAATCGTGCAAAAGGATGTGTCCGATATCATCATGGTTATCTGGAATATCAATGATTGAGTCCACGCCTAAAACATCTGGCAAAACAAAGAAATATAAATGCAGAGCGTGGTCCCGAATCATCAGACCGTTATAGGCCAAACGCCGGAGCAGTTTTGTTTGCTCGCTTATGACAATACCTTGCGACTTTTCTATAGCTTCCAAGGAAGCGAAGAGATGTGCTACCGAGCAAGTGCCGCAAATTCTTGATAAAAACGACGACGCGGCGATGTAGGGTTTTCCCTTAACAGCTTCAGTATAGAATCGGCGATAGTCTTTAATGATAAATTTCAAATCTTTAACCCTATCGTTCTCAATTGTAACCTTGAGGCCGGCAGTGCCTTCAATTTTTGTTATATTATCAATTGTTATTTCTCCGCTGTGCATACCCCATTAGAAGGCCTTCACAGCCCCGCACGTGGCGGGGCTGATAAGATAAGAGTTTGAATAGATATTCATAGAACGTTGGTGGTAATAAAGTATGGCTAATACATCAAAGACGGCCTTCTAACGGGGCATGGTCAAGCAATCTTAAAAATCTTCAAGTACTTATTTAGTATCTCCAAAAAAGCAGGAACATTCATGGGGCAGCCATCAACCTTATCGTCCACTTTTATTATCTCCTCCAGTTTTTTAACTTTGGCGCTGTAATCAAAATGACTCATGTACCATTTAATTTTTTCATTGATTTGCTCGCCCACAAAAGCATTGCGACTGGCCGAGGGCATGCCAGTGCAAGCGCACGCTCCAATAGCCACGACATATTTGGCGTTGTTTCTTATTTTTTTTACCTCGTTTGCTTGAGTCTCTGAAGAAATCGCGCCTTCAATAAAAGCAACATCAAGACCGTCAAGCGAGTTTTTGGTCTTTAGGGCTTTGAGGTAACGAAATTCCACCACCTTTTTCCACTCATCAAGATGGTCATTAAGAAGTTCGGTCAGCAAAATAGTGCTGTCTTCCGAGCAAGTAAAAGAAAACCAGCCAATGACTAGTTTTTTATCAGCTGCGCTTTTTCTGGGTTCTGATTTCCTTTGTTCCATATGTGCTATTATAATAGCACATATATGTGTTTAGCAATCCCTGGAAAAATTAAAGAAATCAAGGGCAGACAGGTTTTAGTTGAATATCCTGAAGAAACGCGGCTAGCTCTCGTCGGCGATGAACCGGTCAAGGTAGGAGATTGCGTCTTAGTGCAAATGGGTATTGTTATAAAGATCCTCACGTCCGAAGAAGCCGCGGCGGCGAGCGAGGCTTGGAAAAAATAGCGGCAAACTTTTGTGCCCTCGATTTAGAAAATTCACAAACTACTCAGCCATCTCCTTCCTCTTTTGCATCAAGAATTTCTTCCCATGTCATAAAGGCCGAAGCGCCGATTTCTCCATCGTCTTCTATGCCCCCTAGCTCTACCGCATCGTCGAGAATATCGAGAACTACTAACCCCGGCACCGTTTCAATTTCGCCATTAAATTCTCTCGTTACTGTGAGCGCCCCTTCGCGAAGCGGGCGATCAGGATTTTGAAACACCTCTAATGAACGCCTAAACACCGGGCGAAGGCGCTCTTTCTTCTGTTCAAGCGTTTCCCCTTCTGGCATGTCTAGTGTTTTTGGTCTTTCACCCATAGTGTTTCTTGCTTAGTCACTTTACAACTTACTAATCACACCACATAACTCGATCATGCACAACGTCAAATTTTGTTTAAGTCTAGAAACGAATTAGCGGCGGGTGTTCCTTCGAGAACACCCGCAGCCAGAGATCACCGCTTCGGGCCGGCACGCATGACGTCGTTGATGCCATGCGTGCGAAGCATCATGGCAATGTCTCTCCAATCTTCCCCCTTCCACCGTTGATCATTCACTAGCTCGGCGAACGCCGCCAACAGCCCCAGCGAGATGCAGCTATCATCCGGCCAGTAGAGTTTGCCGTCCTCGCCTTCCGCCACAATGACTGACTCATCGCCTTCCGGAATGATGGCGAGAAGGTTATCCATCCCTTGACGCAACTGCCCCCGAATCCAATTGTAGGACACTCTCATTGGTTGACTCATCCGACCCTCCTTTAGTGTGAAAACACTTTAGGCGCTTCAAGAACATACGTCAATAGCAAAAAACGCCTTTGCGGGCGTTTTATTTTTTGGGTCGGCTGGGAATCGAACCCCCGCCTGCCGGCGGGCAGGCACAACCTTAGGCTTAAGAGGCCCCTGTGGCATCTACCCCGTCACTCGCCTATGCGTCGCCTGGGAATCGAACCCAGAACCTTGGGCTTAAGAGGCCCCTGCTCTGCCAATTGAGCTAGCGACGCAGGGGCGAGTGACGGGGGCCAGTTGTCCGCCCGAGGCGCCCTGCTCTGCCAATTGAGCTAGCGACGCATATTATACGGGCTTATGTTATGGCTTGTAGCTTGCGATTTGCCTCTAGAGGGAATTTCACCCCGCACCTTTCAATGCTCCCGGAGGGATTCGAACCCCCAATAACGGCTTCGAAGGCCGCTGTGATATCCCCGCCTGCTGTAGCTTTGCCCCTGGAGGGAATTGAACCCCCATCAACGGTTCCGAAGACCGTTGCTTTATCCGTTAAGCTACAGGGGCAGAAAAAAGTGCGGGGGAAACCCCGTTAGAGGATCTCGGCAGAAAAAGTTTTATTCAAAACTTTTTCTGCTAACCCAAAAGACTTATGCTAACAATAAAGATGGTTTGCAGTCTACCCCTTGATAGCGAGACAGAGACTATCCTCTAACGGGGTACACTCTACTACAAATTTTTTCACTCGTCTAACCGTTCAGGGTTAAGCATGTACAGCGCGGCAATATTTTTGTCAATAACGCCTTGCTGATAAAGATTAATCAATTCCTGATCCATGGGCACCATGCCCTCGCTCGCGCCAGTCTGAATGGCTGTTTTGATCTGGGCAATTTTATTATCACGAATAAGCGTGGACACCGCCGGAGTATTAATAAGTATTTCGCGCACTGCTGTTCGTCCGCCATTCTTTTTAGGCACCAGACGTTGAGAAATCACACTTTTCAAGGTCATAGAAACCTGCAGACGAACCTGATTCTGCTGATATGGCGGGAAGATATCAATAATGCGGTCAATAGTTTGGGACGCACTGTAAGTGTGCAAAGTGGCAAGCACTAAGTGGCCGGTTTCGGCTATGGTGATTGCCGCGCTTATGGTTTCTAGGTCGCGCATCTCGCCAACCATTATAATGTTTGGATCCTGGCGAAGCACGTGTTTTAACCCTTCAGCAAATGACAGTATATCAGTACCCAGCTGTCTTTGCTTGACAATGCTCCTTTTTGGCTCAAAGATAAATTCAATCGGATCCTCCAGCGTGACAATATGAGCAGAACGCTCCTCGTTAATTAAATTGATGATGGCGGCGAGAGATGTTGATTTGCCATGCCCAGTCGGACCAGTAATCAAAATCAGCCCTTGATCCATGCGCGCTAGTTTAAAAACCACTTCGGGCATTCCCAATTCTTCCATAGTCGGTATTCGTCCGGGAATGACGCGCGCCACCAAACCAATATGATCCCTTTCCCAGTGGAGGTTGGCGCGAAAACGACCGACCTTTTCCACTTCATACGCAAAATCAAGTTCCCTTTCCGTAATGAACCTATTTTTTTGCGCTTCCGTGATCATGACATAAACGATTGATTCCATGACTTTCGGAGACACGGCCCCATACTTCTCCATGGCAATTAACTGTCCATCAACACGGATGGTCGGAGGCAATCCAGTGGCTAAGTGCAAATCCGAGGCACCGCGCTTAACGGCGATCGTAAGTAATTCTTCTATATTAGGAGTACCCATATATTGATGTTAATATCTTACCACGATTTTTTAACTAACGCAGCCTGGGCAGCCGCCTCTTCGCCCTCCTGCTTGCTCGCCCCAGTGCCCGAAGCCACCTGCTCGTCGTCAAGATAGACCCCAATGGTAAATACTTTAGCGTGATCGGGGCCTATTTCAGAGAGAACCCTATAGCTTGGCGTGATGCCAACCTTCTCTTGAGCCGCTTCCTGAAATCTGCTCTTAGGGTCTAAATGCAATTCATGTTCTAAAATATAGGGCAGACGGGAAATAACCGTGCGGGTCACAAATTCGGATGTTGCCGCGAACCCTTGATCCATATACAAGGCGCCGACCACCGCCTCAAAAGCATTGGCCAAAATATACTGACGCGCCTTGGTGTTTACCTCCTTGGCTTCACCGCGCGAAAGATAAAGATAATCATTCAATGACAAACTAGCGGCAATTTCAGACAACATTTTGGCATTAACCAAACTGGCCCGCCAATTAGTAAGCTCACCCTCCGGATTGGGATAGGTGCTATACAAATACTCGGTAACAATAAGCTCAATGACTGCATCTCCAAGAAATTCCAAACGTTCATTGTGCCCGAGTGCGAAATTTGGATTCTCATTTAGATATGAACGGTGCACCAAAGCCTGCTCAAGCAAGGATGGGTCTTGAAATGAAACACCCAATATTGATTCAAGTTTTTTTAAATCAGCCATACCCCGCTAGAAGGCCTCCCCAGCCCCCCGCTTGGCGGGGCGGGGTTGAATAAGATAAGCGGTTGAATAAGTAATCATAATAGCGTTGGTGGTAATAAAGTATGGTTAATCCATCAAAGACGGACTTCTAACGGGGTTTCTTTAACTTTCCTTTTTTGGCTTTCTTTTGCAGAACGGGAGGAGCGTCGTCAGTCAAATTTTGTATGACCTCTTCTCCTGCTTCGGTGGTTGGTATTTCTTTATAAATTGCCCCCAAGACCCCGTTTACAAAACGACCGGATGACTCGCCGCCAAAAGTTTTGGCCAACTCAATTGCCTCATTGATAGCTACTTTGGCCGGAACTTCTTTGCCAAAGATAAGCTCAAAAACGCCCAGCCTTAATATGTTGCGATCTACAATAGTAATCTGGTCAATCGGCCATTCCGGAGCATAGCGTTCAATGTATTTATCAATGGCTGCCTGATTTTGAAGAACTCCTAAAATAAGCGAATGCACGAATCCTTGATCATCAAATTCAGGAGCGAATTCTTTCAAATTACGATCAGCTAAAGCCAAAATCTCCGCCTCGTTGTTATTGCCAGCACCGGCCGATAAAGGGTGCGAAAAGTCCCACTCATAAAGCGTCTGCATAGCAACTGTGCGAGAGAGATGACGGTTGGCCATACCCCGTTAGAAGGCCTCCCCAGCCCCCCGCTTGGCGGGGCGGGGTTGAATAAGATAAGCGGTTGAATAAGTAATCATAATAGCGTTGGTGGTTAAACCCCGTTAGAAAGGACGGGGCTCTATCACGCCCTTTTTATAATAATGAATTAACGTTTTTGATATCATCTTCGCCAGAAATAACGGGGACTTTCTAACGGGGTAAAGAGGTGGAATTAACACATTCAGACAACCTTCTAACGGGGCCTGCTCATAATTCACCCCCCTGGCTCATCCTTCTTTCACGCTTCTGCCTTGCTTTTGCCGATGGCCCAGTCGCTTCAATCGCCGCATCGCTACCGTCTCCACAACGACTCGGCCACGGTAAGTTCCACAATATGGGCAGACGGTATGAGGTAGAATCTTTTTATGACATTTTGCACAAGTAGTAAATGACCGCTTGGTTAAAGCGAAATGCGCGGCCCGACGCCGCTTAGAAGATTTAGTTCTCCTTTGACCTGGTAGTCCCATAGTTTATAGGTTAAAAGTTTCCGCCCAAGGCGGATCAGCTTGGAGCTGAAAAATTAAAAGTTTTGAGTTTTCCCGCCCAAGGCGGGTTGGCCTTGGGTTGAGACCTTTGACTTTTGACCTTGCTTTGCATCTTACCCAACAATAGTAATTGAGGCAACTCTATCCTTCTCTCCCCTAAACCGCATCAACCGCACGCCTTGAGTCACGCGATTCAGGACACTAACTGAATCATAGGGCAGACGAATCACCTGACCGCTGGTTGAAATCAAAATAATATCGTGCGCTTCTCCTTTGTGATGTCGCGCTATGATTGCTCCAACAACCTCGCCAGTCTTTTTAGTAACGGCCATGGTTTTCACCCCAGAGCCGCCGCGCCCTTGAACCTTATACTGTGTAAGTTTAGTGCGTTTGCCAAAGCCATTTTCACTAACTACTATTAATTCCAACTCTTTTATTTCTCCAACTGTGGTTGGGACGACGCTCAAACTTACCACCTCGTCACCGGACTTTATGCGAATCGCCCTGACACCGCTTGCTTCCCGACCCATTTCCCGCACACCTTTTTCCTTAAACCGAATGGCTTGTCCTCGCTTGGTTATGATCATTATCTCATCTTGCCCTGAAGAAAGCATGACCCATTTCAGGGCGTCACCAGACTTCAGACGCATAGCAATGAGACCAGAGCGACGAACATTGGCAAAATGTTCATAACTAACTTTCTTAATCATGCCCTTGGTAGTTCCCATAACAAAGTATCGTCCAGTCTTTTTGCCGCCAAAGGGTAAGACAGACGTCACGCTTTCGCCGGGGGCTAATTGCAAGAAATTGACAATGGCCTGCCCTTTGGATGTTCGTGAACCAGCCGGCACCTCGTAAGCCTTGAGTTGGAAGACACGACCCCGCGTCGTGAAAAACAAAAGGTCAGCATGCGTGGTAGTCACAAAAAAATGTTCAACCATATCTTCTTCTTTTGTGGTTAACCCCATTACCCCCTTGCCACCGCGGCTCTGGGTGCGGAAAGTTTCCGGTGGTAACCGCTTAACATAACCGTCGTGGGTTATAACAACAACCGTAGGCTCGTTGGGAATAAGATCCTCCTGCCTGAATTCACCCACTGCTTCAGGCACTATGGTTGTCAGCCGCGGCATCGGAAATCGTTTTTTCATCTCAAGTAATTCCGATTTGATAACACCTAAAATCTTCTTGGGTGAAGATAACAACGCTTCCAGTTCTTTGCTAAGCGCAAGTTTTTCTTTAAGCTCCTGCTCAATCTTCAACCGTTCAAGATTGGCAAGTTGTTGGAGGCGCATCTCCAAAATAGCCACGGCCTGACGTTCGGTCAGTGAAAACTTGCGCATTAAATTACCCCTCGCCTCATCCTTGTCGGCCGATTGCTTAATGGTCTTGATAACCGCGTCAATATTATCAACAGCTATTTTCAGTCCTTTCAAAATATGCGCCCGCTCTTTGGCGCGCCCCAGATCGTACTCCGTCCGCCGTCTAATAACGGTCTGACGGTGTTTGATATGCTCTTCAAGTACGGTCTTTAGGTTCAGCACTCGGGGCTGCACACCGTCAACCAAGGCCAGCATATTCATGTGAAAAGTCTGCTGCAGCTCGGTTGATTTATATAACTGGTTTAGAATCTTTTTGGGATAACTGTCTTTCTTTAAATCAATCACAACACGCACGCCATCTCGATCAGACTCATCACGAAGATCTTTAATGCCCTCAATTTTTTTATCATGCACCAAATCGGCGATGTGACTAACAAATTCAGCTTTATTGACCTGATAAGGAATGGCCGTAATCACGATGCACCATTGGCCGTTTTTATCTTCCTCAATTGCCGCCACACCGCGCATAAGAACAGCGCCCTTGCCCGTACCATAAGCCTGATGAATTTCTTTCACGTCATAGATCACGGCACCGGTTGGAAAATCGGGCCCCGGAATGAACTTCACTAAATCCTCGGTTGTGGCTTCTGGATTATCAATGAGATAAACAATACCATCCACCAGTTCGCCCAGGTTGTGCGGCGGAATTGATGTCGCCATGCCAACAGCAATACCCATAGTGCCGTTAAGTAATAGCCCCGGAAGTTTGCCCGGCAAAACTCGCGGTTCTTCATGAGTGCCGTCGTAATTTGGCACAAACGACACTGTCTCTTTGTCTATGTCAATCAACAGCTCTTCGGCCAAAGATGACAACTTGGCTTCGGTGTAACGCATGGCCGCGGCAGAATCGCCGTCCCTGGAACCGAAGTTTCCCTGTCCGCTGACCAATGGACCGCGCAGTGAAAACTCTTGCGCCATGCGCACCATAGCGTCATACACAGCCACATCCCCATGAGGGTGATATTTACCCAATACCTCGCCGACGACTGTCGCCGATTTGCGAAACTTGGCCGAAGACTTCAAGCCCATTTGCCACATGGCGTAAAGAATGCGGCGCTGTACCGGTTTCAAACCGTCGCGAACATCAGGCAATGCCCGCGACACGATAACAGACATGGCATAATCCAAATATGATTCAGACATTTCCTCCACGATGCCGCGGGGCAAAACGGCACCGATCGTTGTGTTGGATTGATTTTCTGTATTGGATATTTTCATTACAGTATGCTTGGGAATTATCTAGCAGTTGAAGCAGGACCCGGCGGCGGCGACTGGATAGCTTGTTCTTCAAACTTGCGCTTTAATATCTCAATTTCTTCACTATTCAGTTCAGAGCCTGAGGCCTGACTAGGCGCCAATAAATTGCCGTTCGGAGAGGTCTCTCCTTTTTGCAAGTCATCTAATGACTGATTAACTTTTTGAAATAAATCAGTCAGATTGTCTTCTGCTTTATTAAGTGGGAAAGAGTCGTTTGCAATATCCGCGGGAATGGTGAGAGAATAACGCAGAGTCCAGAACCAGCCAAACACAATAATCACCATGCTGACAGCAACGCCTGCCCACATCAAAAATTTGCGGCGCTCTTTATCAATGGTCTCGTTAGGAACAATCAGTCTGTCGCCCTTATCTGAGGATCGGGTTTCCTCAAAAATATTCTCTTTCTGCTCCTTAACCAAAAACGGAGATGGGTTAGTTTTCAAAGCAGCTTCATCTTGCCTGGCGACAACTGGCATCATAGGAATTACTGATACGGTTGCTTGACTGGCCGCAAATTTGGTTTTGAACGGCTTGCCGCGAACAGCGCGCTTCTTCTTCAGAATGATGCTGCGTCGTGGAGACGAAGGCGTGCCCTTGGCGCGCGGTTTCTTAGGCTTCAAGGATGACGAGGCGCGTTTCTTCATTTGGCAAATCCTTCTTTGTGACTGAGACCTTTGGTAAGCGCTCTGGCGATTTAACGCCCATAGCTTGACAAAACTTTTCAACCGGCTGGAGCGAGACAAGACCCGGCTGACGGTAATGCATGGGAATAACTAAGCGCGGTTCAATGGCACTCACGACTTCAGCGGCTTCAGCCGGCCCAAGCACTGCCCCGCCTCCTACGGGCACAAATAAAACATCCACATCTTCAAGAAAGCTGGTCGCGGCTTCATCGTTCTTTTCAAGATTGCCAAGATGCCCAAGCCGCACTCCCTCAATCTCCAATCTATAAATTGTTTGGGTGCGATTGCCAAACACTTGGCCCTCAACAAACACTCCCTTCGCTTCAAACTCACCGGGGGTTTGAATGATAAAAGGACTGTTTTTCAAAAAAGAAAGTGCCTTTCCTAAAGAAGGACGCGGCAATACTAAAATGTCAGCGCTGATCTTAGGCATTTTCAACTCCTGACCATCAATGGGATCAATCAAAACGCTGACTTGTTTCCCCTCAATTTTAAAACAATTCTGGCCGAGCCAGGTAATAGTCATAAATATAATTATGTTCTTTAATAACTATAATTTACCACAAAAAAACAGGCTTGGGAAGCCCATTTTGAACAAAGAAAGAGGGGACAGGATTAGTGGATCCTCCCCCCCCTCGCAGCTACGTCAGACCTAACATGTGCGCACCGTCCGGTGACAATCTAAAATGGTACCGAATCAGCCCACGGCTTTTCCGGAAAACCAGCCGATCGTCAACAGCCAATTGCTTCACTAACTCGCGCACCGAAGACTCGGTCTGATTGATGAGATACGGCCTGCCATTGATTGACTGCGCCCGACGCTGAACCTTCACACAAACCCGGTGCGAACGCTTGTCATAGCAACAGTAGCACCATATTCCATTCGCGCTGGTGGCTGATCGTCGTCCCATCCTCTTCATTCCTCCTATGGTTGTATTCACCCCACTGACCGACAAGCCAACCACAATCCTACACTCACGGCGGACCGCGTTCCATGCCCTCCTCCTCTCTCTTTAAAGCTCTATGGCGTTGTGTTTATAAAACTAGTCTTGTTATCAAAAAATTGCAAGTACCCCCTGCCCCATTCCTTAGCGACACGCCTAAATGGCAACAAGGCCTGTTCAATACGGTGCAATTGGAGTATAATTTAGCACAAAGAAGGTATGAAAAAATAAGGTAATAAGCCCTCTAAATAACTATGATTCCCATAGTATCAATTACCGACCTCGTATTGGCCGTTTTATGTTTCGGCATTTCGGCCAAACTCTTTGCTTCTTATAAGACAAAGCCGTCTCAACTCATGCGCTATTTTTTGGCCTTTTATCTCTTTTTTGGAATTTCTTTCTTGTTTTTTTCTATCCCCGAAATCTTCAGCAAGCATGCTACGATCATCACTGTCTTTAATATTCTGGCGTATTTATCTTTCTATCTAGCCCTCGCCTATATTGCGCAGGTACCTTTTGATCTTTTGGGAAAGACAAGATTGGCTATGGGTATCTTCTATTTCGCGGCTATCTTTGGAATTATCTTCGTAATCATGAGGTTCGTTGATTATCATCCCAGTGTTCCAGAAATAAAAGGGAGTTATATCTTCTGGAAACCCATCTATGCCAGCTGGCTCCGTTCAGCAACGGGAATTTTTTCCGGCGCGCTGGCTATTATTACAACAATTATTTTTTACACGCAGGGAATAAAACATCGCGCCAATCGACTAGTATTTATCCGCTCTATGTGGATGGGTACGGGATTGCTCTTTTTGCTTTTCTCTTCACTCTCAACTTATACTCTGAACCCAGCAGCGCTATTTACCCCCATTCTTGTTTCCACTATTTTGGCCATGATCGGTCTTATATTGATATTTATTGGAGTTCTCTATAAAACAGAAGAGACGATTGAGCCCAGTTCAACACTTAATTAATCAAAGCTAGAGTTCACGTTTAAAAACCACAAGGTTTAAGCTTTTTTAAAAATTGGGCAGGGAGGAATTTTCAAGCCCATGGCTGATGCACCTCGGGCGGAGGACTTACTCAAGGTGCAGGGTGAACCATGCTTACTCGCCTGCCGGCAGGCGAGTAAGCCAATGCAGTTTGCCCCGCACCCTCCGCCCAAGGCGGATTGATGCAAGGCCGCCTGCCCGTGCCAATCATTGTGCCCTAGCAAATGTTGCTGTCAAGTCCGTTAGTGCATAGGGAAGTCAGAGAGCTTATTGATGATTTTGTGTGGTTTTGCTCCTTGACGATCTAAAGGTTAGCGCAAAAAGAACAATCAAAACAAGGGCGGCAAAACCAATGCCGATCCAAGGAACCCAAGGATAACGTTCAGTGACCCGACTCTCTTCTTTGTCACAAACATCTCCCAAGCCATCGTCATCTGTGTCTCTTTGATCCCTATTAGGAAGGTTGGGACAGTTGTCCTTATTGTTCATTATGCTGTCTTGATCAAAGTCATCACAGGTGTCGCCCCGACCGTTGCTATTTATATCCTCTTGATCTGAATTAGCAACAGACACGCAATTGTCGCGCAAGTCCGACACTCCGTCCTTGTCCATATCGGCAATAGTATAATTTGGATTGTTTCGGGGGCTAACGTAGGCAATCTGAAGCACCCCCTCACTAATTGCCAAATTTCCAGCCTCGCCAACGGGAGGCGCGGCTTGCCTATCTGGATCAAAATAAATACGGTAGGTGTGCCCCGGCTGGGCCAAAAAACGCAGAGTACGAGAACTAGTCTCGGCCGCATTTTCCTGAATTAAACGCAGTTCCGTTACGCGCAATGGTTGTCCGTAAATGAATGTAACCACCCACCTATTAGAAGTCGTTTGCGGAAAACGAATTGTTTGCTGATCCATCCGGCGATTGGCCAGCACTATCCTCTCTATACCGCTAATAGTCGCGCGAATTTCAACAGAACTTGGTAAGGCTACATAATTATCGAGCAGGGTCGTAAGAGCGGAGGAAGTAATGGGATAGACGCTTGTTAAAACAATTTGCACTCGCCCTTGCTCATTCTCTGATAAATCAAACTCTGCGTATGTATTAACATTGTTGTCCACCAGATAATCCGCCACACTCAAGCCGGAGTTGGCACGGACCGATATTGGTATCTGATTCACAAACCTTTCCTGCCGAAAGAAATGGGGCTCAAAAGAATTTGTTGTTTTGTCAAGAACGGCGAAATCAAATCGTTCAATAAATTCATCGGCAAAAGGAACCTCAACAACTGTCGGTACATTGATTGAAAGATTATCAACCTCTTTAAAATACCGATAGGCGTTAATGACATTAAAAATTGAATCCTGTGTCATTACTTGAGCATTGGCTGTAGCAGCGGAAAAAATAATAATGCCAAGTAGCAAAGATATTCTAAACTTCATATTTATTGATTGGAGCTGGGGTGATCAGCGATTTTTCGCTGGCGCCCAAAAAATGCCGTACTCACGAGCAAGGCGCCGATCATAAAGAAAGTAACAATCTTACCGGCAATTTCCATTTTCCAAACATCAACCAAGAGCAATCGGCCAACGACAAAGACGAGCAGTACCGCGCCATAAATCTTCAACACTCTTTTCTCGTTGGCTAGACCGTAGAAATAAGTAATCAATCCGATGATGGTATAGACGACCAAAGAAAGCATTACCGCTGTATCATCATTTCTCAAAAGAGCATGCAAAGAAAGCCACAGCAACGCATAGAAATATAATGAACCGACCACTAGAAGCGAAGTATTAACTTGCGAGGCCTCTTTGTCTTTAGCTTCTCTCACGCGAGGAAGGAAAAATAAGCCCAGCCCCTCTAAAGTTAACCCCAAAACCAATAAAACAAAAAAGTGTTTATGAAGTACACTGGTCGCCCAGATGGGTGACGTCAGACTGTTAGAAGAAAGTACTATGGAGCCGAGTAAAAGCAAACTCACCCCTTCGGCCACGTGCACGTCTTTAAGAATAACATAAGCCACCAGAGCAATCATGCCGCTTTCAATAGTATAGGCAATGGTTAAAGCCGCCCCATTTAATTCGGCGGCCGTGGCCGCAGCCAGCATGGCCACCCCCACGCCGGCATAGACATAAAACGGTTCTCGCCGCTGGGTCAGGCGAAATGTCAAAAAAGCCCCAGCGGCAAACACAATCATCCAGGCCGAGATAATTAAACTCTTCCATTCATCTGGCGCAGCCGCCATAATCCACGATAGCAGGAAAAGGCCATTGCCTCCGGCGGTGATAAGATCAGGAATAATATCGCGGCCTTTTAATTTCAAAATTCCGGCGGTGTTGGTAATGAAAAATATAGCCGTAAAGGCGTAGGCAAACGGAAGTAACGCACCTAGATCGGCTGAAGTCAAAGAAAAAAGATGCGGCCAGCTATAGACAGCCACAAGAATAAGCGCGGCCGCCGTTAGCTCTCGCTGACCGGTCAAGGCCACAATCCAAATCGCACCCAAAATAACCACAAACAAATACAAAAACAAACCCACATAGTCGGGGGCGGGCGAGTTTGTAAACAATGGCGCGGCGCCAGCCAGAATTAAACTGGCCAAAGACAAAGACTGGCTGTTGTATTTGACGCTAGCCAGAGCCACAAAGGCCGTACTTAAAAACATCACCACGAGCGCGCTTAAGGGAGTAAAGAAATCGTAAATTTCACGCGCGGCAAAAATGGTAAGCAAGATGGTGGTTGACCCAAGCACCAAAAAAACTCCTCCTTGATTTAGATAATCTTTTATTCGCCAAGAGCCCAGTATTATAAACAAAGCGCCGGCAATAATGCCAAGAGTAATGCGACCCATCGGGCCAATCCAGTTGTTTAGAAAGGCGTAAGTGGCCAACCATCCAAAGCCAATCAGTAAAAGAAAAGCTCCCAACTTGAGGAGCCAGTCTTCTTTTAACCAAGCAATAAATTTTTCTAAATCAATTGACCCCGCTTGTATAGGTTGGACTGACGGCTCAAACGCAGCGTTCAGTGGCGGTGAATAAACTGGCCTTGGAACAGCTGAATAATTTGGTTCGGGCGTTGATTGAGTAGAACCGGACTGCAAAAATTGCTCAAGCCGTTGTACTCTTTGACGAAGATTAAGCACTAATGCCAAAAGCACTATTCCGCCAACAAAGAGGAGAAAGTACATATACTCGCATTATAGCACACCTGCTTATTAAATCACTGTCGGCTGTGGTTGTAAAAAATGGATTCCTTAGTCCTTGCAAACCCCTCTTGGTTGATGGGAGTGCAATAATCGGAAGTAAATGCCGAGGGAGGGACTTGGCCGCCGCCATCCGGCGTGGTCCCGCCTACCTCTAGGTTTGAAATTTTGTGGGCGGGAAACCCTTAAGCTCTTGCGAGCGCCCCGCTCGGCGGGGTTTGCTTTTGCCTCCGAGAGGATTCGAACCTCTAACCCTTTCGGGACGTGGTCCTAGGCCACGCGCGCCCGCCTGCCATAAGCCTGTGTGCAGTATTCTTAAATTAGTCCGAACCCACCTTCGCTAAAGCTACGGACGGGCAGGCGCATTTCGCCCTTCGACAAGCTCGGGGCGAGGAAAACCCCCCGCGAAAAAATTCAGAAGTTGCGGCAGAGCCGCACCGTTGACAACCTGCCCGAATGAATTCGTTCAGGCGGGTTTCAAGTTTTTCTCTGCCCAGTACCGAATTCATTCTGGTGCGGGGTTTGATGGCAAATTCTAAAAAATTTTAATCTGGTAAAAATAAAGCCCCAATAGCAAAATGGTAAAAATTATTTCTGGTTTTGAAAATATTGGCAGGAATCCTCTAATCTTTTTCTTAAATGGATACAAATATTGTTTTTCATCTATATCAGGCCAATCAAGAACAAGATGAATGAGATATGCTACAAAATAATAAAGAGCTGCTTCCTTGCTTATGAACAATACTGGAATACTGGTAATAACTGCTCCAAAGATGGAATGCATGTATTTTGTCTTAGAACGAATCCCATATTTATCCTCAAATCTAATAGCCTCAATAAGTTTGCCCCAAGAAAAAATTTTGTGTTGATATAAAACAAATAAATGATCTATATCTGAAATTGCAGAACCAATAAACCAAAACCAAGAGAATTCCGAATTATTTATCGGCATTGCTCCTACTATGAAGTGGGCTAGAATCATAAACTAGTATTCATGTCTGAAACAATAAGAATTAAAAATTTTTTTCCCCCAAATTATTTGGTTCGCGTGAAGTGTATAATAACAAATGTACCGAGGGAGGGATTTGCCACCGCCATCCGGAGGGGTCCCGCCTGCCTCTAGGTTTGAAATTTTGTGGACGGGAAACCCTCAAGCTCTTGCGAGCGCCCCGCTCGGCGGGGTATGCTCTTGCCTAAACCCTTGCCCCATTCTTAAAATAGTTCGAACGCATTTCGCCGCCTGCGGCGGCGAGGAAGCCCCTCGCGAAAATGAGCGGCTTCGCCGCGAACCGGACAATTTCAAGTTTGAATGATTTCAGCATAAATCATTCCAGTAAATTTTTCAATCATTTTTCATTGAAAAATTTACTACTTTGGCGGCAAATTCTTTTATGAAAATTCTTAAATCAAAATTAAAAAGAAAAGAGCCGAATCGCGTGAGCAAGACGGCTCTTGTGGATTGGCCCCAGCAACGCGAGTTGCTAGGACGGTGGAGAGACGACGGCGGGCTGCTGCGATCTTCGTCGGGCCCGTATTGGAAGCACCACGAATTGCCAGAGCAGGCTGGTCAACAACAGAGCCAGCGGAAACGCCAGCAAGTACGCTCGGAGATCGTGCGAGGAATACGTCTCCGTATCCTCTCGTTGTCTCTTGACCGCATGGTTGTACTCTTCAGCCAGCGCGGGAGCGGCATGTTCGAGGTTCTTCCACGCCTGATCCACTTCGGCTTGGGTCTTGTTGATCTCGGGAGCAACCGATCTGATCTCCTTCACGCTCGAGATGAAGAAGAAAAGACAGACAGCAAGTCCTACGACTCTCAAGATAATCCATGTCTTTTTCAAGGAGCACCTCCTTTCGGGGTTTGGTTTTGCCGCAACACCCGCGGCGGGGACTACCGGTTATTCATAATTCCGATAATGCTGGAGGATAGCATTTTGGACCACGAAAGTCAAGAGGCGGCAAGCGCCGCCTCTTGGGAGTGTTTGAAAAATTTTTCTTTTCTGCTTTTAACGGAATCGGGAATTTCTTTTTGCCCCGAAAACTCCGTACGATTTGGTCGCCGAGCGGCGCGTTTCGCGCCGCGAGGCATTGACTTTTCCTACGTGGTGCCGGAGGAGAGATTTGAACTCTCAAGCCTTTCGGCATACGGTCCTAAACCGTACGTGTATACCAATTTCACCACTCCGGCGTAAGGCACATGGCGGGCAGGTATGCCAATGGAGTTTACCCCATATCATCCGCCCGAGGCGGATTGGTGCGGGGGCACCTGCCCATGCCCTCATTTTGCCCTAGTCAATACTATTGTCAATCTTTTACGGCTAACGCTGTGAGAGATGTTTAAAATTTGGCACATCGTAGAAATTATATGACACAATAAATTTTTTATAGTAAACGAGGCCCAAATCTGCTGAATGCAGACGGGCCTCGTGTGGTGAAGCGTCAGGGTATGACGCCGATGCGGGTGGTCGCTATCCTGTTGCTCGCCGAGCTCATCTTCCATGGCCTGAATGACCTCTTCGAGTCGCACGATGTAGGCGAAACACTCGCCCCGTCGCCGCAAGTAAGCGGCCTCGGCACGGCACTCGGAAATGAGGCGACGCAACGTTCCGCGGCTTGCCCGACCGATCACCAACGTCCTCATGGTAGTCATGAAACCCTCCTTTCTCACGCATTGTGAAGCGCGGTGATTATCTATAGAATATATAACCCCACAATGGATGTCAATCACTTCGGTTGTTTCTCAGAGGAGCAAGACATTGCTTGGATGATGCTGTTCCTCCAGAAATCGTCACAACGCCCTTGGCTGCGCTGTATCACCCGTCCTTAACACATATTTATTCAAAGTGATATAATATACAGAATACGGAGTAAAATATGACTTCTTTTGGCAATCAGCTACATCTTTGGGCTCGTACCCATTTATTGTTGGGTAAATTTACTCGCTTTGTTTTTTACGCTTCACTTGTCCTGCTTGGCTGGTACTATATAGACAGTGCCGATGCTCTCGGTACAGAAATGGAAAATATTAAACTTGGACAAATATTCAACGTCCTCATCGGCCTTGGCATCATTATTATTGCGCTCTTCGCGTTCTTCCATTTCCCGGAAGAAGCTAACCCGCTGGCCGAATACGGCATCTATCGCACCGTCTGGGGCAACTTAGGTATTTTTATCATTATCATTTGCGCTCTTATATATGGATGGTTATTTTTCTACAACCATTTTGATCGTCCATTTTTTGAAAGAATCATTTTGCTTTATAACGAACAATCAACAAGAGGAGAGCGATTACTAAATTACTTTTTCAAAAAATAAATCCCGTTAGAAATAATACTCAATCGCTCTGCGGCGTGTTTTACCGCTCGAGACCATTCACGAGGGGATCGCAATATCCCGTGGAAATTTCTAACGAGATAAACAAGAAACACCAAATCGATCAATGTATCTTATTTAATAATCTATTAACTATTTACTAACTCAAGCACTATGGATCAATACCAGAATAAAAGTTTGTCATTCGTATTGTGGCCGGCTATCATCGTCGGATTTTTTATTGCCCTGCCCGCGCTCGCCGCGCCTGACCATATTGTTATTAGCGAAGTTCAAATTGGCGGAGTGACGGCCACGGACGAATTTGTTGAATTATTTAACCCTACTTCATCACTTGTCAACCTCACGGGTTGGCGCCTGTCAAAACGCACGGCCAGCGGAAACCAGACTAATCTATTAACGGTGTTCCCCGATATCAATTTGCCCGCTCAAGGGCACTTTCTCATCACCCACCCCACTGGCTACACGAATACAATAACTAATGACGCCCAGTATTCTACGGCAGAGTCGCTGGCCGCCAACAATACCATTGTTCTGTTTTCTGATGCTGGAAATACACTCGTGGACTTGATTGGCATAGGAACAGCGAGCTCATTTGAAGGAGCCACCGCGCCTAATCCGCCAAACGGCCAGAGCATTGAACGCCAGACCGGAAGTGATGGCATTATTGATAGCGACAACAACATGAATGATTTTGTTCTAACTGCCTTGCCGACGCCACTAAATTTGACAAGCCAGCCGTCTCCCGAATCAACACCACCTCCTGAAGAGCCTACAACGTCGCCCGCACCGAACGACACCACTACTCCGCGCCCGCCAGCCCCACTTAGCGGAGGTGGCTCTGCCGGGCCTCTCTCTATCTTGCCGGGCGATATTTTAATCAATGAATTTGTGGCTGATCCGACCGATGAAGATGAAGAATGGATTGAACTCATAAATCGCACGGGGCGCGACATTGATCTAACTGGCTGGATAATTGAAGAAGGGGGAGAGCGCCAAACTATTCTTAGCGGCGCTGTCGCTGGCACTGTGCCGAACAATTTTTTCGTCGTTATGAAGCCAAAGGGCAATCTCAATAACGCCGGCGACCACATCGCTCTAAAAACCCAAAACGGACAAATTATTGATGAGTTAAGTTATGGCAACTGGGCTGACGGGAATCTCGCCGACAATGCGCCGGCAGCTAGCGATCCAATGTCGGTCGCAAGAACGATTGACGGTCTCTACACAGGCAACGAGGCGATTGATTTCACTGCCACCCTTACGCCCACGCGAGGATTGTCAAATATTGTCACCGCCACTGGATCAACCGCCGTGTCCGGACCAGCCACCCTGCGTCTCTCGGAACTTTTGCCAAATCCAACCGGCACCGACACAAATGAATTTATTGAAGTAACCAATATCGGCACTGCCGAGGTCAACATTGTCGGCTGGCGCGTGGCTGACGCCAGCGGCAACGATTATACAGTACGCGACAATGATTTTACAAATCCCATTATCCTGCCTGGCGCTTATATTTCTCTGTCACGTACCTTGACGGGCATTGCTCTCAATAACACGGGCGGAGAAACGGTTCGTCTTTTTCCGCCCAATAATTCCTCACCAGTGCATGAGGTAAGCTACCGCGATAGCGCGCCAGAAGGCGCGAGCTGGGCGAGTACGACAGATCAATGGAGCTGGACAACTACCCCAACACCGGGAACGGCCAACATCTTAACTATCATCAATCGTCCACCAATTATTTCCATAGATTTGCCGACAGACGGACTCACGAACGATAAATTGTTATTCAGCGCCGAAGACTCAACTGATCCTGATGGTGACGCTTTAACCTTCCAGTGGACTTTTGGCGATGGAGAGAGCGCCGGGGGCGAAACCGTATCTCATGCTTATGCTAAAGCCGGCCGCTATCGAGTTAAACTAGTTGTTAATGATGAACACAATGGCAAAGACAGCATGGAACGTACTGTAATTATTGAATCAGCAACAGAGCCAGGGCCGCAAGTTCTTGGCCTTAGCGCTGTTTCCGGCACAGCAGAAATCATCTTAAATGAAATTTTTCCCGCGCCGCAAAAAGGGGAAGAAGAATGGATTGAATTATTTAATACAGGCGCCGAGTCAATGTCTCTGACGGGCTGGTCAATCCAAGATGCCAGTGGCCGAAATTATATGATGCCCCAAGGTTTAACCATTTTGCCCAATGGCTATCTGGTTCTTAAAAAATCTCAAACTCGTCTGGCTCTAAATAATACCGGTGACGATGTCGTGCTGTTAAATGCCGCTGGCGAAATTGCCGACGAAACGTCTTACCCGACAGCCAAAATAGGAAGAAGCTGGGCGAGGGACGAAAATGATGAATGGAATTGGACGAACGCCCCCACTCCGCTGGCAGATAATATTTTTAGCGCGGAGGAAAACAATGTTGAAACCGAAACAACGGCTGCCGCAAAAACAAAACAAGCTCCAGGTGGTCTCATAACAATCAGTGGTATAGTCACGGCCGCGCCGGGCATGATTGGCGAGCGCGTGGTTTACCTGGGGGGGATTAAAGTGGCCGGTGTGGTGCAAAATTTGAGAGTTGATCTGGCCGTTGGACAAACTGTTCCTGATATCAACATGAACGATGAGGCTCAAGTAACCGGCAAAATCCGCCAAGTGCAGGGAGAACAAAGAATGAGTGTGGCAGACAACAATGACGTGGTGGTTTTGAATAAAAATAATCAAATGATTGAGCCAACGGCCCTTGAAGCTACTGATTTGGAAAATAATTTGGGACAACTGGTTGTGGCCGACGGAACCGTCAGTAAAAAAACAAGCGGTGGATTTGTGATGGAGCTTATAGACGGAGAAACGATACGCGTCATTATTCCGCCGGCGCTTAAAAGCAAATTAGCATATCCTGTTAACGCGGAAGTGACGACCATCGGCATTCTTAGCCACACCAATGCTGGCTTTCGGCTACTGCTTAGAACCGAAAAAGACCTTGTCGTAAATGCATCGGCTATTGTAGAAGAGGCCGCTCCGGCAGATGCCCCTACTCCCGTTTTGTCGTCATATCTAACAGTAACGATTTTTGGTTCATTGATATTGGCTGGCGCCCTGTTTTATCTTTATTGGCAAAAACGAGACAAGACGTCTCTAGTTATGGTAGAAGGCATAGATGAGGAAGAGATGGTATAAATAAAAGCCGTAGGCTGTAGGCTGTAATGGGTACAAAACATGCGATGTGCAACATAAACAAATTATTGGTATAATTACGCTATGACAAAAGTTACCACAGCGGTAATCCCAGCGGCCGGATTTGGCACACGTTTCCTGCCAGCCACTAAGGCCCAGCCCAAGGAAATGTTGACTGTGGTTGATAAACCAGTCATTCAGTACGTCGTTGAAGAAGCGGTAGCGGCTGGCATTACCGACATCATTATTATTACCGGGCAAAGCAAGCGCGCCATTGAAGATCATTTTGACAGAAACTTTGAGCTGGAAGCGCTTCTCCGAGAAAAGAAAAAAAAGAATGCCCTAAAGGAAGTTAAAAATATATCTAACCTTGCTAATTTCATCTATATCCGCCAAAAAGAGCAACTGGGTGACGGCCACGCGGTGCTAGAAGCTAAATCGCTCCTGCGAGGACGGCCTTTCGCGGTGCTCTCGGGCGATGACATTATTGAGGGTTCAGAGTTAAAAGAAATGATTACCACGTATAATGAGTTCAGCGCACCAGTGGTCGCTGTAACCAGGGTGCCAAAACTAAATGTACAACGATACGGAATCATAGACGGCATTAAAATTCGCCACAATCTTTATCAGCTCACCAAGGTCGTGGAAAAGCCGAGTGTTAAAAAAGCTCCGTCTAACCTGGCTATTATTTTTCGCTATATTGTGACTCCCGAATTTTTGACAGTGCTTGAACGCACACCGCGCCGCCACGGGCATGAACTTCGCATGGCTGACGCCATGGCCCGCTACATTACTTATCATCCCGCTTATGGCTACCTGACTACCGGCACTTGGCATGATTGCGGCAGTAAGCTTGGACTGCTTAAAGCCTCGGTAACATACGGCTTAAAACATTCGGAAATAAAACGCGATTTCAAAAATTATCTTAAAACACTGTCATGAAACGCCACCGCCCCATTATTCTTTTTGTGCTTTTGCTTGCCGCCTTGCCGCTGCTTGGTCTTAGATGCAAACCGCAAGTAACAGCCCAGCCGGTTAAGCTCACGTACTGGCGGGTTTTTGACGACCCAGACTCAATGCAAGAAATAATCAGCGCCTATCGCGCCATTCATCCCAACGTTAATATTGAATACAAAAAAATCCGCTATGAAGAATATGAAAAATTATTCTTGGAAGCGTTAGCCGAGGATCGCGGCCCTGACATTTTTTCCATACACAATACCTGGATAGGTAAATATCAACCCAAAATCTTGCCTCTGCCCAAAACGGTAACTCTGCCGTTTCAAAGCATTCAGGGCACGTTCAAAAAAGAAGTCATCACCGAGTTAAAAACTATGCCCACGATCACACCAGCGACTATCCGTAAAAATTATTTAGACGTGGTGGCAAGCGACGTAATAAGAAAGGCTAAAACTGAAGACAATAAAATAGAAGAGCAGGTTCTGGGATTACCATTGTCAGTTGATACATTGGTGCTTTTTTACAATAAGGATATTTTGAATGCCGCCGGCATTGCTACTGAACCCAAGGATTGGACTGAATTTCTTCGCGACGTAACCAAAATCACCAAATTTGACGAACAAGGAAATATTGCCGTAGCTGGGGCATCGCTCGGAACATCTAACAACATCCCCCGCTTCAACGACATTCTCTCTATTCTGATGATGCAAAATGGCGCCACTATGACGGACGCTAACGGCTTTGCTACTTTTCACCTAGTACCGCCCGGATCCACGGATAAAACATATCGTCCGGGCATTGAAGCGTTACGCTTCTATACGGACTTTGCTTCGCTTAATAAAGAAGCCTATACCTGGAACGCGAGCATGCCTGATGCTCTGGAGGCTTTTACTACCGGCAAAACTGGTTTCTTTTTTGGCTATGCCTACCATATACCGACAATCAAGTCGCGAGCGCCGCAGCTTCGCTGGGCCATTGTTCCCTTGCCTCAAGCAGACGCGGAGCGTAACCGCATGAACATCGCCAATTATTGGGTAGAAACGGTGTCCAAAAAAACCAAGCACACCGACGAAGCCTGGGATTTTATTCAGTTTGCCGCTTCAGCCGCCCGAGTGGAAAGTTATCTTAATAAAACAAATAAACCAACGGCCCTGCGCGCCCTAGTGGAAAAACAGCAAAGCATACCGGAGCTGGAGGCTTTTGCCGGACAGCTCCTGACTGCCAAAAGCTGGTACCGCGGACGCGACGCTGGTCTTATGGAGTCGGCTATGGCTGACATGGTTACTGGAGCATTAGCGGCTACAGAGCCGGGTAAGCTAGAGCAGGCTGTGAATTTGGCCATTCAGAGAATTAACCAGACCATCTACTAGTCCACTAACGAACACTAATGTTTTACTAATTAACACCAATCATGACCAAGCGAATACTAGTCGTAATTGTCCTAATTGCGCTAACAGCGCCGTCTATTGCCAATGCCGCCTTCCCAGAAGACCCACTAATCCCTTCGGGGTGCATAAGTAGTCAGGGATATGATGCACAGGGCCGACCCTTACCCAGAGAAGAATGCGGACTTAAAGAGATGGTTAAGGTGGCTGTGAATATCTCAAAACTCATTCTCGGAGTCCTGGGCAGTGTCACTCTATTATTTTTTATCTATGGCGGCTTTGTCTGGATAACTGCCGCGGGAAATACCCAACGTATTGAACAAGGTAAAAAAGTTTTTGAAAGCGCTTTGGTTGGCCTAATTATTGTTTTGTCTTCATGGCTGATTATTTACTTTATTACGGCGGCCTTGACCGGAACGCCAGTCGGCGAACAGGTAAAACTCTTTAATGGCGGCGGGGAGCCCTTCCAACTGCCGCCAGAACGGTAATACATTGGCTTTTTTGCATCTGGTGGCAAACATTGACGACATCGGCTTACTTTTGTATGATTATCCTTAAGGAATCTTAATTGGTAAAAGACTTAACACCATTAGAGAAAAGGGGGTGATAACATGAACAAACAGTTTATCAAACGCTTGGTGGCTACCGGTTCTGCTGTCGCCCTTTTGGCTCCTTTGGCCGTATTGGCACAGGTGGATTATGGCACTACACTGGGGGAGCAATTTGGACTCGGCACGGGTACTGATGTAAAAGGCGCCATTATCAATATTATTAAATTCCTCCTAACTTTCCTCGGTCTAATCGCCGTGATTATAGTACTATATGGCGGCTTCCAGTGGATGACCGCAGCTGGCAACGAAGAGAAGATTACCTCGGCTCGCTCAACCCTTACTGCCGGTCTTATTGGTTTAGTTATTATTCTGGCGGCTTACGCTATCACCTCATTTAGCATTCAGACCGTTGTATCCGAGGTCACGAACTAATACTGATTGATGATTTTTCTATACACCCCTCCCCAAAATTTGGGGAGGGGTGTATTATATATTCATACCAAAAAGCTATGTCTGCCCAGTATATAGTACAATGCCCCCGTTATCGTGCTATTTTTGTATTGACTATATTAATGACCACGTTCCTCATAGCGCCGACGAACGAGGTTGCTGCCGTTGAATGCGGCCCGAATGACCCGTATGGAACCAATTGCACGGCCGCCAACGCCAATCTCAAGCCCACAACCTCCTTAACCCCTCAACAAGAAATCAACAAACTAATTGCCACCATCATTAAAACCATCCTTGGCCTCACTGGCGTTATTTTTATGATTATGATCGTAGCGGCGGGCGACTTATGGATGACGGCTGGAGGCAACGAAGAAAAAATTACTAAAGCCAGAACCATGCTTTTTAACGCGGCAGTTGGCATTCTTCTTGTTTTTGGCGCCTATATTGCCACGGAATTTATCACCACCGTAGCCATTGAAGCAATAGGAGGATGACATTAGTGAAGAATATAGAATATGGAATTTAGAATATTGAATCAGGAATCATGAATATTAAGTCCCAATGACAAAATTTGACATTGATTCTACATACTACTCACTACATACTACCCATTATCTCTACTGATACTTCAACCCTGATTCACGAATAATATGTTCTCTTCCCTATATTATAGCCGCCTATATAAAACCTTTCTCCTCTGGCTTGCCTTTGGCCCTCTAATGGCGCAAGCAGAGACACTCACTAATATAGTTAAAGACCCGCTCAAAGACGTGGCAGAAAAAGCGTTTCTAATTAAAAGAGGCGCGACCGTGGGCTCTCCCTTAGACCTTTTTGGTCTATATTTATCGCTAATGTTGGGATTCGCGGGCGTTGTTTTTATTGTTGAAGTTGTTCACGGCGGCTATATGTGGATGACAGCCGGCGGCAATGAGGAACAAATCAAAAAAGCCATAAGCAGAATTACCAATGGCGCGGTTGGCGCGGCCGTTATTTTCTTTGCCTATTTGATTACCGCCTTCGCCTTAGGCCTGATAACGGAAGGAGCGGGTATAGACGCGGGGTTTACCCAGCCCGAATAATAACCACAAATCAGTGAAACGAATTATTAATTCAATTATTTTGAGCATAGTAGTTGGCTCTGGCCTATTGCTGGCTACTCCTGTCCTGGCCGCATCTCCAGCAGAAAAATGCCCAATAGATCCATCTGTTTCTTTTGCGAATGTTCTTCGCCGCGTGGCCTGCACGGCCGGATTTATTCCAGCGAGCGACACCTCAACCCCTAATGAAGGAGATATCGCCAGAATTATCGGAACATTCATTAACATAGCGCTCGGTTTTGCCGGAGTGGTTTTTGTTGTTCTTATTCTTTATGGAGGGTGGCTCTGGGGATCGGCTAGGGGCAACGAAGAGCAGGTGCAAGAGGCTGAAAAATTAATACGCAATGCCGTTTTGGGAATAATTATAGTTTTTGCGGTATTTACCATTTCCCGATTTGTGATTAGTGCCATGGAATTGGGTTTTACAAACAGGGTTTAATATGAAAAACAAAAGACATTCAGCTTTTGCCGCCATTATCTACACAATTATTGGAGCGCTAACAGCCCCGACGCAAATACTGGCGCAAAGTAATCCCACAAACAAAGCCAAGGACCTGCTTAACTCTCTAGAAAATGGCGCTGGTATCACTGAAACTTTAACGCCCGAACAGATAATAGCCAACTTGATACAAATCGCGCTCGGAGTAGTAGGTCTCATCCTAATTGTCCTAATTATTTACGGCGGCTGGCTCTGGGGATCAGCCAGAGGCAATGAGGAACGAGTCACCCAGGCGCAAAATCTAATTCGTAATGCTGTTATTGGCGTAATTATTATTTTTAGCGCGTACTTTATCACGGCCTTTGTGGTTGGCAAAATCGGTGAAGCCGTATTTGAACCACTATTTCCTTTTTGAAACTATGCCCCGTTAGAAGTCTGACTTAGCATAATCATCAATCTTTTGCCCATGATACAATTCATTAACCAATTGAATACTATCCCGCAGAGCGGGACCAAAGAATATAAAATTATCTTAAGAATTTTATATTCCCATGACTTCTAACGGGGTATGAAAATTTTTCTGCTGGCAATTGTTCTAATATCCGAAGTATTTGTACTGACTACTAGGCCAGTTCGGGCTCAAACCGGCCCCCTCATCATGATCAAGGATAAACTGGAACCGATCGCCGACGTATTCAATCAGCCTGGTCTTTTGGGAGGAAGCATAGATCCACAGGCGGCCTTGATCAGCCGAGTTGTGGCAATCGTTAATATCTTTCTTGGATTCTTTGGCCTCATTTTTATTATTCTAATTTTTTATGGAGGATATTTATGGATGACAGCCGCGGGAAATGAACAAAGGGTGGAAGAAGCGCAAAATGTATTAAGAAGGGCGATTATTGGCGTGGTGATTGTGCTTAGCGCTGGAGTCGTCACGAACACGATTATCCTCCAGGTTTTAGACGCAGTCTTTTAATTTAACAACAAGAAAAGCAGAGGATGGTAAAGTGATCACAACCTCTGCTTTATGTCCCAAGAACCGCTGGCGATCAGTACCAGCAGACGCCCGGGAAGTATTCTTCCCCTTTATTTCCCCGACATGGGCGCTGGCCACTCGGAGCAGAGTAATGCAGCTCCTTGGGGCTATCCGACGGCGCACGGTCATGGCCGTATGTTTTGCAAACATCCAGCTTGGCATGCTCGGGGTCAGCACAAAATCTGCTGAACTGCAGACGATCCGCGGCATTACCGCAATCAATCACCCCCTCCGAGGTCACGTTGTAGGTTTCACACATGACCGTTTGGCCATCCGACAGGACAATCCGTGCCTGCCTAGAACCGCACCCGACCAACAAAAAAATCAGCCACGCCGACACTCCCGTCAAGACTAGAACCAAAAGAACTTTCGCGACTGGCCTCTGTCCTCCGCTTTTCATTTGCCCTCCTTGCCCCGCCTTGAGCGGGGATTGTTATATTTTTTTGTTTCTGCTACCTATACCATAGGAATGCCACCTTACTGCCGAAGCGCGTATTTGTCAATACTCGCGTTATTGCTTTACAATGAATTTATTCTCCTTAGCCGAATACTCTGTCGGTCTTGGCCTACTTTGCAGAAGTCCCGCCGAACGGAACGAAGCATGGGGCATGGCTTCGCCCGTCCTCCGCAGTAGCTGCGCTACAGCTACGGAGGATAGAGAAGAATGAAAATAGAGAGATACCCCCTAGATTGTTAGAGGGAGTACAAATGAGTTTCATATACCTATGAGCAATCCTTTTCAACGGCAGTTATTTTTTTTAAACGAACAAAATTCGCGTCTCGCAGAAATCATAATTATCGGCGCAATTGCCGCGCTTTCTCTTGCCCTCGGGTTGTGGAACATCAGCGGAGACTTGCCCTATGCTTCACGCATTGATGAAAGCATATTTGTGAACAGCGCGGTAAACATGGCCGCCACTGGCGACTTGAATCCCCGATGGTTCGGCAATCCCGGTTCAACGGTTATTTATCCACTAGCCGCTGTATATGCGATTCAAAACTTCACCTCTAACAGTTATTCTTTTAATAAATTCTCCGAACACCTAACAAGCCGTCTGTTGGCAAATCCATCGGACTTATATTTAATCGGTCGTTTTTTTGTTTTGTTTTACGCCGTGCTTACTATCGCGATTGTGTATTTGATTGGTCGCGATTTTTTTGACCGCAAAGTTGGGTTATTGGCCATTTGGCTAATGGCTATTTATCCGATATTTATTATTCATAGTCAATGGGTGCGATCAGATACAGCAAGCATATTTTTTGGCTATTTAGCCTTATGGTTGATGCTCAAATTAAATGATAGACCAACCAAAAAAAATTATATTCTCACCGGCGCGTCAATAGGATTGGCCATGGCCAGTCGCTATTTTTTTCTGGCGCTTTTGGTTCTATTTATATTAAACCATTTTTTCTTTTTACGAAATAATTCCGCTAAAACTTGGGGTAAACTGACGCTAGGGATTGCCTCCGCCTTGATTTTTTTCGCCGTCACAACGCCATACTTTTTTCTGGACTTACCTACATCCATGGCCAACTTAGTTCTTGAGGCGCGGACTCTTCAGCCCGGGGCTGATGGCTTTTCTCCGTTTGGAAATTTTAGCTGGTATATCTTTAGGGCTATTCCGTGGAGTATTTCATGGCCACAGTTTTTGCTCGCACTGGGGGGATTATTATTTGTCATAAAGCAGCGAAAAACTCCACAGCTGCTTATGGCTATTTTTTTAATTATCTATATACTAGAAATAAGCCTATCGCCTCTACACTGGCAGCGCTGGATTATTCCCATATTGCCGATACTGGCCATACTCGTGGTGCAGGCGCTCGTCAAAATTATTACGTATCTAGCTTACCGTCTTAAACTTCATCCCTCTTTAAGCTCAATCATCGCAGCATTGGCAATTATTTTTATATCAATTCCTCCTTTGGGTGATATTTATTCAATTAACTTAAACCGACAGCAAGTTAGCAACCAAGTATTGGTTGGGCATTGGATACAAAACAACTTACCGGTAAATGGCCTTATCGCTTATGAGTTCTCTCCAGATCCGTTACTTAGCACCGATACTAGAATACATCAGGGCCTGCCGCTCGCCGTTATGGGCACGGTCAGTTGGTACAAACAACAAGCCTATCGTTATATTATTATAAGTGAGGAAGAACGGCAGTGGTTGACGCAAACGCCGAATCGTTATGGCGCTCTGTCAGTCTTTTATAAAGATCTTGACGAACAAGGTTTGTTATTAAAGTCTTTCCCTTCTAGAACCAAATGCCCTCGTTCGCTGGGAGATCAGTTCTGCGGATCTCCGGCCATAAAAATATATGAACTGTCTGATAACTAATTTTTTCAATAATGTCGCAAGTTATGGTCAACCGTAACAACGTGGAACCTAGTGATGGAATTTTGGGAACCATTGAGAGAAGGGCCGGATTTTTAGTCGGTTTGTCTATCGTAATTTATTCCATTTTGTGGTTGGTGATAGTATTTTGGAAATACAATAATTTTCTCTACGATGCCCTTGATTTAGGGATTTATGCGCAAGTCTTCTGGAACACGAGCTATGGCCGCTGGTTCCAGATGTCCGTTCATCCCCAATCTTATTTAGGGGATCATTTTGAATTATTCCTTCTGTTATTGACGCCCCTCTACTCCCTTTGGAGAGACCCCCGAATGCTTCTCATTTTACAAACGCTCTTTGTTAATCTTGTCGCCGTTCCACTTTATTTTTTAGCTAAAAATAT